>Ga0206102_1000003_pt1 | contig 282506 bp, 243 predicted proteins | sample 1B1Ametagenome_FD_148645 | JGI IMG/M metagenome (GOLD analysis project Ga0206102, IMG submission 148645) | Enriched microbial communities from leaf-cutter ant dump, University of Wisconsin, Madison, United States - 1B1A | ecosystem: Environmental > Terrestrial > Nest > Insects nest > Nest dump... | reverse complement strand
GCCGGAAAGTCCAGTCCCTTTTTCAATTTTCAATGTATGATTCACTGGAAATTTTGAAGGCGGCCTCCATTCCCCTCGGGGAATGGAAATTGGCCCTTAAATGCTTTCAAGAAATACTATACGAGGAAGTGTATCTTTGTGAAACTTCATAGGTTGATAGCTCCTGTGGTTAGTTTTCTTTTGCTGTGTTCTACCTTGATCTGGGGGGCGGGCACAGATGCGGGCCGTGCATATGCGGCTGCGGGCGGTTTTGTGACGAAAAGCGGAACGCAGTTTATGCTGGACGGCCAACCTTTTTATTATGCGGGGGCCAACAACTATTATTTGATGTACAAGCCGCAAAATATGATCGATAGTGTGCTGGAGAGTTCGAGCAATATGGGCTTGAAGGTCATTCGGATGTGGGGGTTTATGGACGGGGCTTCCACACATGACGGTTATGCGCTGCAAACGAGTCTCGGCCATTATAATGAAAGCGGATTCAGCCAAATCGATTATACGATTTATAAAGGCAAGCAATTAGGGCTGAAATTCGTGATTCCTTTTGTGAACTATTGGTCGGATTTTGGCGGTATGCCGCAGTATGCGCAATGGCTCGGCTTGAGCAAAACGACTGATTTTTATACCGCAGCGGCAGCCAAGCAAGCTTATAAAAACTATGTAAGCTATTTCCTCAATCGCATCAATCCGTATACCGGCGTTAAATATAAGGACGAACCGGCGGTTATGGCCTGGCAGTTGGCCAACGAGCCGCGCAATCCCGACGACACGACGGGCAACACGCTGGTGGCGTGGGCGGATGAAATGAGCACTTTTATTAAAGCGAATGACGCGAATCACCTTGTTTCCGTCGGGGATGAGGGCTTTTACAATGACGGTCCGAATGCTCCCGAATATACCCGCAGAGGCAGCGAAGGAGTTGATTGGAAGCGCTTGACTGCCCTTCCTAACATCGATTACGGTTCTGTGCACTTGTATCCCGATTCGTGGGGGACGGGAGGAGATGCGGCTACCTGGGGCAACACCTGGATTTCCGACCATATTCGTGATGGACATGCCCTGAACAAGCCGGTGGCGATTGAAGAATTTGGTCTTTCTGATGCTGCGAAACGATTGAACGTATACCCGTCCTGGTTGAACACGATTGTGTCGCAAAACGGCGACGGCAGCAACGTCTGGATGTTATCCGGCATCACGGAAGACGGCGTCAGCTATTATCCGAACTATGACGGCTATCAGTTCCACGATCCGAGCGATGTGGCTACCATCATTGCCAATCATGCGGCTGTGATGAACGCCAAATCGGGGCAGACGACTACATCGACGCCAACGCCGACATCGTCAGCGACTCCGACGCCAACAGCAACACCGACCCCAACGCCAACACCGACGCCCACAGCGAACGGGTCGATCGACAATTTTGACAGTTACGGTTCCAGTGCAGCTTTGCAAGCGGCCTACAGCCGAAATACGAATGGAAATGCCCTGACGCTCACACTGGATACGACGAATAAAAATGGCGGAACGAACGGCATGAAATTCGCGTATACGGTAGACAATCCGAATTATGCGGGCGTGACGCGTTCGCTGAGCAATGCCAACTGGAGCGCGGGAACGGGCCTTTCGTTCTGGTTGAAACCGGACGGTTCCAACCGCACGCTGGTGGTGCAGTTCCAGGAAAGCAACGGCGAGTATTGGGAAACGAACGTCACTTTGTCGGGCACGACTGCAAGCATAGTCAGCTTGCCGTTTACGTCGTTCCATCACCCAAGCTGGTACAGCGGGGGCAATAACAGTGTGGACGCAGGTTCCATTGCGAACTACTCGTTTTATGTGAATCAGGATGCAGGTTCGGCCGGCAACAGCAGCATCTATATCGATTCGTTGGCCCTGAATACTTCTGCGCCAACTTCGACGCCAACACCAACAGCAACACCAACGGCAACACCAACAGCAACGCCAACGGCGACACCAACGGCAACACCAACAGCAACGGCAACACCAACCCCAACGCCGACAGCAACAGCAACCGTATCGATCGACAATTTTGACAGTTACGGTTCCCATGCAGCTTTGCAAGCGGCCTACAGCCGAAATACGAACGGAAATGCCTTGACGCTCACGCTCGATACGACGAATAAAAATGGCGGAACGAACGGCATGAAATTCGCGTATACGGTAGACAATCCGAATTATGCGGGTGTGACGCGTTCGCTGAGCAATGCCAACTGGAGCGCAGGCACGGGCCTTTCGTTCTGGCTGAAACCGGACGGCTCCAACCGTACGCTGGTGGTGCAGTTCCAGGAAAGCAACGGCGAGTATTGGGAAACGAACGTCACTTTGTCGGGCACGACTGCAAGCATAGTCAGCTTGCCGTTTACATCGTTCCACCACCCAAGCTGGTACAGCGGGGGCAATAACAGTGTGGACGCAGGTTCCATTGCGAACTACTCGTTTTATGTGAATCAGGACGCAGGTTCGACCGGCAACAGCAGCATCTATATCGACTCGTTGGCCCTGAATGCTTCTGCACCAACGCCAACTCCAACAGCGACGCCGAGTCCAACGCCTACGCCTACAGCGACGGTGACGCCAACGCCAACCCCGGCAACAACGCCAGGCTCCGGCAGCGGCTTCGTACAGCGGGTGGGCACCCAGTTTATATTAAACGGCAAGCCTTATTATTTTGCAGGTACGAACGTATATGACCTCTTTACTTTTGGAGACGGCGGAAGCACATCAAGCGATCAGGCGATTGAAAACGCTTATATGGACAAAGCCAGAATCGATGCGCATATGGCGAGATTGGAGGCGGACGGCGTCAAGGTTGTACGGCTGTGGGGCTTTAGCCACGAAAGCTGGCACGGTTTCGAAACGGCAAAAGGCGTTTATAACGAACCGGAGTTTCGACTGTTCGACTACATTGTTCTGTCGGCCAAAAATCACAATATCAAGCTGCAAGTGGTGTTTGAGAACTACTGGGAAGCTTACGGCGGCATCGACAAACGTCTCTCATGGGAGGGATTAAGCGGCGGCAGCCACACGGCGCGCGCGCAATTTTTCGATAAAACCAAATGTCCCGGCTGCTTCCAGCAGTATAAGGATTATGTCGCGCATATGGTCAACCGGGTGAACCACTACACCGGGGTGAAATATAGCGAAGATCCTACCATTTTTGCTTGGGAATTGATGAATGAGCCGCGGTATCAGGATGCCGGCGAAAACACCACGGGCGTGACGCTGCGCAAATGGGTGGACGAGATGGGCGCTTATGTGAAATCGCTGGATGCCCATCATCTGCTGACGGTTGGTCTGGAAGGGCATGGCACAAGCTACGGCTTTGGCGGCGACGAAGGAAATCCGTTTGTCTACATTCACCAATCGCCTTACATCGATTTTACAACCGCCCATCCTTATCCTACGGAGTATTGGGCCAACCTGAGCTTGCAGCAAACGTCCGATCTGATCCATCAATATGTGAATGACTCTCACAATCTCGTTGGCAAACCTTTCGTGATGGCGGAGTTCAACGTGGCCAATGTGGACCGGACGCTCTGGTGGAGCACGATTTATCAGGCATTGGAGCAGTCGGGAGCAGACGGCAGCGAATTCTGGTGGTACGAAGATCACAGTGTCGACGGCACTTACGGCGTCCTGCCGGGAGCGTCGGAGCTGCAAGTGTTCAGACAACACGCGCAGGCGATGCAGGCGAAAAACAACTGATTCGTTGCAGAATCGCCTGTCACAGCAATCGGCTGCAAGGAATTTTACCGGAAGTCAAGCAAAGCCGGCCAATGGCCGGATTGCCGGAGGGGGGCGCATACGCGCTTCCCTTTTTATCGTACGGAAAGGTGGATGTTGGGGAAAATCGGCAGCGCAGCGCGGTTGCTGATCGCAAACAGCGCAGGAGACTTCGTTCGGCAATATTTTTGAAAATAATGTAGAAAGAAATATGATATTGAAATCTAGCATTTTTTTACAAATTAAATGTTCCAAAAACTGATAATAATTGATATAATGGTCACGGACAACAGATGGGGGAAGGATCCATTTCTACCATTGGAATTGCTGTCTTTTGTCACATTTACAGGAAGCGGAGTGTCGGCCTTTATCGAAACAGCGGAAGGAAAACAAGTTGAAAAAGGAGATTGAGAAATGAATCGAACGTTGCATTTTGAACTGGTGGCCGGCTCCACGAATGAGCAGCAGTTGACGCTGCATGTGGGCGTTCACAAGCACGAGCTGAAGACGCATACGGAGGAGTCGCTTCGCGCGGCCGCTCTCGCCAACAAGGCGCTGGCACACATTCCCGAGCAACATCGCACCAGATTCACTCACTATGTTGAAATTCCCGAAGACCACCTGCCGACTGACCGTCTGACACGCATCCGTGTTACTTCTCCCGACGACAACCCGGACATTTATCTCCCCAAGTTGCATCACCTTTCCTTTCACATTCCGCAGCAGCACCGCCACAAGCATATTCAGAAGAAGCTGGCGGCCACTCCTCTGCACCTTCATCCCAAGCTGACAAGCCTTGGTTTGGAACAGATGAACAGCCAGGACGCCTTGCAGATCAACCTTGATGCGGAGAACCTGCAAAGCCCTTGGGACATCGCGGTTGCGATCCTGTTCCATTATCCCGAGCTCGCCTCCAATAAGCCTTACACTGCCAACATCGTCATGAACGATCATATCGCGCCGCCGCAGAACATCAATCCGACGCAATACAACCAGGTTTATACGTTGGCTACGCAAATCAGCAAGCAAGGACCGGCTTCGTCTACGGGCGGCTGGGCTACGATTACAAGCTCTGTTGACCAATACGGCCAGCCGCTGACTTACGGCTACGATATGGGCACGCGCAAGGCGGGCGACCCGATTTATATCTACAACTGGTCGGATACGACCACGCAATATGCGACATCGCCGATGACCGGAGCCATGCAGACGGCCAGCAACGATACGTCGCTGCAGAACCAGACCTGGACCGTGAATCAGGGCAAAAGCGCCTACGAGCAAAGCGGCGGCACGACCAGCAGCGAGGTGAACAAATCGTTTGCAGCGCCGCGAGCCATACTTGCCGAGACGGGCACCTCGTTCAAATGGACGGTTAAGGAGGAGACGCCGAACCACGGTCTGGACGTGTACGCAGACACGATTAGCTTTAACTCTGACAACACCTTCTCCATTCAGGTGAAAAATACGTATTTGCGCTCCTTGACGGCGTATGCCGAGTTTTTTAACGAAAACGGCGACGTAATCAGCAATCCGCAAGGCTGGCAGGAGCAACTGCCGTCTTCGATTTCCAGCTGGTTCGAAAATGACCAGAAGAAATTTATTTCCAGCGTTTCGGCCGTCAACACGATTTTGGGCATTCCGATGCCAACCGATCCGACGACGTTGTCCTTTGTTTTCCCCGATGATGCGACAAGTCTGAAGCTGATGTTCGGCTGCCTGGGCACTTCGAAATGGGACGGCACAGTCGATCCGTCGGGCGCGTTGTTGACCGGGGTATTCCAATACGGCATTCCGTCGATTTTCCTCGCGGCCGGAGCGGCGATTACGAGCACGAAATGGTTCAGCGATTTTGTCGCCGATATCGAAAATGTGATTGCGACGCTGGCTGTAGCGTTCCCGATTGTTGGCGGCGGCGTGGCGACAGCGGCGGCTTTGGGCAACACGAAGTCGGTTCTGTTTACGTTCGCCGACGCGATGGCCGGTATTTTGCTGGCCAAAGGTCTGGAGAAGCTGGCTTTGTATGTCACCGAGCAAATTACGGTAGCCGAGCTGGAAGATAACGTGCCGTTCGTCGGCTGGGCGCTGCGCGCGGCCAACATGGCGATCGATTTCGCGGAAATGGCGGTGACGACCGGTGAGCTGCTGTCTTCGCCGGCAACGCTGACCGTCGATATTTCGCGGGCGATGGACCTGAATTTCACGCTGCATCCCGACCCGGCGCACGGCGAACCCGGCCACCCGGAAACGGCGGTATGGCCGGCGGTGTCCGACCATTATCAGGTGACGGTGCAATATCAAGGCGGCACGAACTTCGTGCTGAAAGGCAAGATGCCGGAGGTTACGTCGAACGTTCCGCTGCAGCTGACGTTCTCCAATCTGCCGGTCGGCGGCACGATTCAAATTATCGCCGGCATTTATTCGACAAGCGGCTGGCTGTGCGGCAAATACCAAACCGACTGGCTGTCGGCGTTCCCGGACGAAGGTTCGACGTCGTTGACGCTGGAAGGGAACATTACGGAAATTCTCGTTCCGCTGACGCAGGACACCCAATACGACTATAAGGAAAAAATCGTGTACGATGCCGCGAGCGGCAATCACATCTGGCATGCCGGCGATTTGCCGACGGCGACCAGAGCGAATCTCGATTGCAGCAGCGGCGGCCATTATATTTGCAACCCGGTCGATATCACGCTGAACGGACAGGCGTTTCAGGTCGGCTATGTCTGGAGTTCGTCGGGCCAAAACTACGTTTGCCAAAACGTCTCGGTATTGGCCGATCCGCAATCGCGCTATAAAATGTCCGAGGTGCAATTTACGGTTCAGCCGTACATCGCTTACGACGACTTTGGCTTGCAGCCGGAAGACGGGCAGCAGCAGCAGGTAAGCAAAAACAATTTTGTCCTCGATACGCGCAACAACCAGTTCAACCTGCGCCAGGTCAATCTGGAGGACGGCTCGAACGGCTTTGGGCTGAACGATCCGAATTTGAAAAGCTGGGGTCGCTTTAACCTGAGCAATATGGATGCGATGGTCGTGCATCCGAACGGAGCGGTGATCGGCGTAAGCTGGAAGGACAGCAAAATGGAAATTTTGCAAATTCCAAGCGAAGGCGTCGACGACGCGCATGCTCCCGATGCGCAGATGGTTTCGGGGCTGGGGGTTCGTCAGGGCTTGCTGCAAGGGCCAAAGGCGATTTCCGTCACGCCGGACGGCCGCGTGCTCATTCTGGAGACGCTGAACAAGCGCATCCAATCGTTTGATACGAAAGGCAACCCGGTGGCGAGCTTTCTCGGCGAGCGGCTGTTCACGCTGGATGCGGCGGAATACGCGCCGGATCTGGATAACGGCGTCTTCTCGGAAGCGCTGCAGCTGCAATTCCAGAGTCATGGCTTGACGCACATTTTTGATCTGAGCACTTCGCTGGTTGGCGACCTTGATCAAGGGGTGCTTTCTGACAATATCATTAACGCATTCGCGAATGAAGGCGTGTACTTGTCCTATGACAGCACGCAAATGGACAACGACCAAGTCAGCTCCTATGTCACGGTAGTCGTCGCAGGGGCGGAATGGAACATTACCGACCCAACGCGCAATGCCGTGTACGACATTCGCAAAAACAACGATGCGTTAAACGTATACGATGTGCTGAACAACGTGACGGTCGACGTTCGCGCTCAAGGCAGCATTTGGGTGGTCGAAGACTGGAACGGCGCGCAATCGTATTACATCGCTCAAGATGAGGTTAACAGCCAAGTTCTGAACGTGAACCGCTACTTGTCTTACATGGCCTTATACAATCCCGATAATCGTACGGATATCACGTATCTGGATGTTGCGGTGGAAGCGAAGGGATATATTTATGTGCTTGCTTATGTCGGCAGCGGTAAAGATCCTAGCGACTATACGCTGGATATTTACGAGCCGGACGGCACATTCCTCGTGCGCACGCCGGACTCGCGGATGCAGCCGACCAATCCGCAATACGTCAGCGCAGCGCGTCTTGTGGTCGACGTATGGCGCAATGTGTATACGCTGAACTACGAGCCGATCATCGGACCGAACAACACGACGGAGCCGTCCATCAGCCATTGGGTGCCGACGCCGCCACTGTTTGATCTCGATTTGAGCCAGCAGCCTGATTTTGACAACGGCGACGTGCCGGCCGTGCAGGCGGATTTTGCCGCCCACGGCATCACGCTGGCCAATCCGACGCAAATCGTAACGGTGAGCCAAAGCGGCTACTGGACGGTGAGCGATCCGACGCAAACGTATGACGTCATCCGCAGCGGATCGAACCTTGAGGTGTATTCGATACCGGTCGCGTAAGGAACATCAGGCAAGCCGCCCGAACGGCAGGAAGCGGGAGCCGCAGCCTGCCGCCGGGACAGGCAATACCTTATATCAGGAGGGAAGAGGATGGGAACTTTATTTAATCAAACGCTGCAGCAGCTTGGCTTGAGCGATGCGGACGTGCATCAGGGAACGCTGCGGACAAGCGATGCGAACGGCCCTTGTTATTTGTCCAGCAATCCGCGATACGCTTCGGCCGTTGCTGCCAAGCAGATCCTGATTCAGAGCGTCGCCGATTTGCAGGCGATTGTCGGCCAGCTCGGCGCAGGCAATCTGGATACCGAGGTGCCGAAGCCTTGGTCGGAGGGGAGAGCCGGGGTGCCTGTGGCAGAATTGAACGAAGCTGACGACCGCAATATTTATGCGGCGCTGCGGGCGATGCTCGGCGGGCGGTTCAGCGAGGTGCAAAGCTATGTTGACCCCGTCAACAAGCGTTATTTTCCGATGAGAGCGACGGTTTTTGCCGTGGAGAATATTGTGGTCACCAAAGACCATCCGCTGGTCATCGAGCCGGACGGCCACGACCCGGTTCCGGTCATTTGCGATACGCTCACGCTGGAGCCCGGCGGACAAATCATCTGCAATGCCCCGGTTTTGATGATTGTCAACACATTTATTAAAAATTAAAAATGAACGGACCGCTACCGGTCTCTGGGAGGAAAAAATCATGAACGCACAACAAATTCGCGAGCAATTTATGAGCCGTTTTCAAATTTCCGAGGACATCATTCACAAAGGGACGATTACGACGGCCAATGGGCCGACCTATATTTCCGCACATCCCGAGCACAATTCGGTTATCCAACCGACTTTCGTGACGGTGCCGAGCATTGACGATTTCAAGGAATTCGGCGGCAACGCGGACGAACTGTACGCCACGAACCAGCTTGACGTTCACCATGCACCGCTGGGCGAGTGGGACGCCAGCCGCACGGAAGTTCCGTATTCCGAGCTGACGCCGCAGGAGAAAGCGGACCTTTGTCATGCCTACAAGACGTATATTTACGGTCATTCGCAAACGGTGCAATCGTACAAGGACGCGCTGCAAAAGCATTATTTCCCGACGCAGCTTGCCGTGCTGGCCGCTCAGGATGTTGTGGTGACGCCGGGCAATCCGCTGATTCTCGCCGGCAATGGGGACCAGCCGGCATCGTTCAGCTTCGGCACGATCACAATTGAGCCGGGCGGGCAAATCATCAACCAGGCGAACGCGACGCTGCTGGTCGATAACCTTGTGCAGCAAACGAGCGCAGCGCAGGACCAGCCGATGAATAATTTTGTTAGCATCGGCCCAGACGGCCAAAACGGCGCAGCCGGCGGCAACGGCGGCAACGGCGATCCCGGCACGCAAGGCAGCTCCGGTTCGGACGGCAAAAGCTCGTGCGATACGAATGCCGGTCAAGGCAACACCGGCGGAACCGGCAAAAGCGGCTCGAACGGCGGCAACGGCTCCCGCGGCACGGATTCTCAAGAGATCAGAGCGACGTTGACGGTGGTGGAAGGTCCGATCACGCTGATGTCGTGCGGCGGCAACGGCGGAGCCGGCGGAACCGGCGGCAACGGCGGCGCTGGCGGACAAGGCGGCAATGGCGGCAGCGCGACGACGTATTGCCAAGCAGGCCCGCAGGGCAAAGGGGGACAAGGCGGTTCAGGCGGCAACGGCGGAACCGGCGGCGACTCGGGCAACGGCAAAAACATTTATTTTACGTACACGACGTTGGGAACGAACGGCTCTGTTTCGTTGGGCGTGCCAACGAAAGGTCAAGGCGGCCAAGGCGGCGCAGCGGGCAGCGGCGGCAACGGCGGCCAAGGCAATCCGACCGGCGGCGGCGGCTCGGCGGGTACGCCGGGCGCAAACGGCAGCAACGGCACGAGCGGTACGGTTTATATCAATAACGTGCCTCAAGGCTAAGCGAACGTTAAACGTTAAATGAAGGAGGTTTGCGGGAATGAGCGATAATTACGATATCATCATCCAAGGCACGAACGGTCAAAATGGGGCAAACGGCGTAGACGGCGGCAACGCAACGCCAAACGGCGCAAACGGCAAAGACGGCAGTTACGACAAATCGACAAATCCGAACTGCACGCCGGCGACCAACGGTCAGACCGGAGTGAACGCTCCGAATCCCGGCGAAGCCGGAGCACAGGGGGGAGCGGGTGTGACCGCTCCAGATTTTGTACTGCGCTGCCAAACGATCCAATCGCAATCGATGGTGACGATTTACAGCGCTGGCGGCAACGGCGGCAGCGGCGGCAATGGCGGCAGCGGTGGCGACGGCAGCAATGGTGGGAACGCCGGTCAGCAGGCGTCGAAGTGCTCCAGTTCGCTGCCGCCGGCACAGGGCGGCAACGGCGGGAACGGGAGCAATGGCGGCAATGGTGGCAACGGCGGTAACGGCGGAGATGGCGGCGTCATCTCTGTGCAGTATGTAACGGCTTCGTTGCAAACACCGGCGATCGGCCAATCGATTGGCGGCATCGGCGGCATCGGCGGCACAGCGGGTGTCGGCGGCGTCGGCGGTCAAGGCGGCGCGAACGGTACGGTATCCGGGCAAAATCCGAGCAGCGCCCTACCGGGAGCGGACGGCACGGCCGGGACGCCGGGCAGCTCGGGTCAAACCGGCAAAAACGGCGCGGTGTCCATTCATGCGGTCGATTCAATCTAACAAGCGGCAGGAGGGTATGTGATGTCCGCGGATTCCATGGTGTTTATCGGGAAATGGACGTTCAGCAATGTAGCGGTCAACACGTTTTTAAGTTTGGAGGAGTCCAGCGGTCAGCTCGTGGGTACAACCACGAGCTCGGCCGGGACCGACCAGCGCTTCAACGCTTACGGCGACAGCGCAAGCGGTTTTTGGCTGCAGACGGCCAATGGCAAATACGTCGTGTATAACGGCAGCGCCTATGTGTCAAGCGAAGAGCGGAGCGGTTCGCCGGCTTTGTTTACATTGGTGACGAGCGGCTCCAATGTATATTTGGCCGAACAGTCGTCAGGATCAACGTATTACGTAGATATGAACGGCAGCACCGTCAGCCGGGCGTCATCGAGCAATCCGCCCGCGACTGCGCTGTTGATCCAATTAAGCATTACGCCGGGGCTTGCGCAAATTCAGCAAGCCTCGGTGCTTCATTCCGCCGATCTGACCTGGGCGTATCTGGCCTCGGCCGATTTGAGCTACGTGGATTTCTCAAGCTCGAATTTGTCGTATGCCGATTTGAGCCATGCCAATTTGTTTGAAGCGACCTTGCAGGGGACGGATACGATTCTTTCGCACGCGGTGTTCGCCAATGCGCAGATGAACTATACGGTGATGCCGAACTGCACGGCTGTGGGGACCGATTTTTCCAATGCTGTGATGAAGTTTGCCGTGTTGTCCAACGCCAATTTGTCCACAGGCATTTTGATTGGCAGCAATTTGACGGACGCTTCGATCGACACCGCCAATCTGAGCGGGGCTTCGATGGCGAACGTCAATTTGTACGGCGCGATTTTGATTGGAGCAAATTTGTCGCAAGCGGATTTGAGCGGGGCCAATCTGCTGTTGTCCAATATCGACAGCTTTCATATTCCGGGCGCAACGCTGAGCGGAGCCAATTTGAACAATCAGGATTTGACGCGAGCGGAAATAGATGCCCATACGAATTTTACGGGCGCCAGCATGCAAAACGTGCGGTTAAACAACTGCTCGCTGGGCGGCGTGACGTTTACCCATGCCGATTTGACCGGCGCGTTGCTGGACGGCAGCGATTTGACCGGAGTCGATCTCAGCTTTGCTACGCTGACGAACGCATCGCTGAAAAACGGCGTCAAGCTGTTCAGCGCCAGCTTGTCCAATTCGACGCTGACCGGCGCCGATTTGACCGGTGCGCAGCTGGGCGCGAAGCAGGAATCGTTTACGCTCAGCACATCGCTGGTGTCGGATTTGAACAGCGGCGCGATTACGCCCGCGATTCAGCAAGCGTTTCAGGCAGCCGGTTATCCGTTGTCTCAAGCGGCGACGCTGACGGTGCGCATCCCGAGCCAAAATTGGGTGATCACAGACGGCAATACCGTATATACGATCACGAACAACGAAACGTCATTGATCGTGTGGACGTATGACTCGAATAACGATGCGGCGGTTTTGGCTGGGGCGTACATGCCGAATGCGATTTTCACCGACGCCAACTTGTATGCGGTCAATATGTCGGGCGTCAACTGGTACGGCGATGCGGCGAAAGCGGACAACGCCGATCTGGAGGAAGCGGATTTGGCGAACGCCAATCTGGCGAGCATGGATTTATCGCAAGCGCGCATGTTCGGCTGCAATCTGGATTCGGCCAACCTGATCGGCACAACGCTGAACGGGGCCAGTTTGACGCCGTCGTTTAATAAAAAGCAGGCTTCGCTTGCTTTTGCCAACATTCAGGGCACGGCGTTCCAGCAGGCGCACCTGCAGGATGCGGTTTTGACGAATGCCGCGGTTTCGCTGAATGAAGGACCGTTTTTTTCACTGCCATCTTCGTATGCGGCGAGCCTGGACAGTCAGACGATTTCCTCCGATTTGCGCAATCAGTTTGCAGCCAATAACTACCCGCTGGCTTCCAATGCTACGGTAAACGTCATTACGCTTGGCACTTACTGGACGATCAACAATACGGGGGACACGATTTATCCGATCTATACGATTGTCAAAATCGGCACGACGCTGTATGTGTCGGGCGGGCCGATCGGCGTCCATTTGTTCGATCTGCCGAGCTCGATGACCGCGGAGTTCAATCAGCAAATTTTGGGCCAGGACATTCAAACGGCTTTCAGCAATAACGGCTATCCGCTGTTGTCTTCGGCGAAGATCGATCAGGTGATTATTCCGAGCTACAAATGGCATATGACGAATATCAGCACGGATACGACACAGCTGCAAAAGGGCTACGTAGAATTTTATGTGATCAGCAATACCGACGGCACGCTGCATGTATATGGCTCTGTACTGATGGTCATTCGGCCCGATTCGTCGGGGACGCTGGAGCAGGTGCGCATCGCGCTGGCGACGACGCAAATGACGCAAGACGTGATGGACGGCACGACAACTTGCCCGAACGGGCAAAAGCTGTCGCAGTACTTGAACCAGTCTCCTCCGCAGCATTTGACCTGGGAGCAAATGATGACTGCGGCAACGCCGCCCAAACCGCCGTCCTGCGTGCCCGATCCGTGGCATTGGTGCTGAAACGGCGTACAAGCAGGCGAGCAAACAGGAGGGAACGTTATGACAAGTCAAGGCGGACCGTCACCGATGGATTACGCCGTAGCGCTGGCGGGAGCTCATCCTGAGCTATCGTCTCCCGATCCGGCGCTTGGTGAAACAGTGGTCGGTTATATCAACAGTCAATCGAATCCGCTGTACAATTTAGCGACAGCGATCAGCCAGCAGGGACCGGCGACGACTTCCGGCGGGTGGGCAACGCTTGTACAGACGGGCACCTTGGGTGCAAACCCGGTATACCAATACAATTTGTCGACGACGACGCTGAATGCGGCCGGACCGCTGATTCAAGGTACGCTGCAGTTGGTCAAGCAGGACAATGCACTGGAAAACAAGCTGTGGACCGTGCAGACGGGCGGCAGCGGCTCTTATCAGCCGGTGACGCCGCCGCTTGTCGGCTATACCTGGACGGCAAATCCATTTGAGCCGCAATACGGAATCGCGATCGATTCGCTTAGCGTAAATACGGAGACGTTGGACGTTCAGGCGGTTTTGGAAAATGTGTATCCGGGTTTTTATAGTGTGTACGTGGAGTTTCTGGATGCGGCCGGAGCGGCCTTGACGCCGGAGAACTGGACGTCGCGCTTGCCGAAAGGTTCCTCGTACGAGACAACAACGCTGAAATTCGCCGGTTTGCTTGTTCCGACGCTGACGATCGAAGGGATGCCGGCCGGCGCGCAGTCGGTGACGATCGGTTTTACCGCGCCGGCAGGCACGGCGTTTGTCCGCTGGACCTTTGGCAGCCTGGGAGCGCTGGGCTGGAATGCCGTTGTTAACCCGCTGCCCTGGTTTGTGTCGGCAGTGCTTGGTTATGCTGTGCCATGGATCATGAAAGTTGCCGGCGATTATACGTCGCCGGATTGGTACAACAGTCTGATCGCCGATGGCAAGGTGTTAAGCGAGCTGATGACAGCCGCTGAATGTTTGTCCCAAGTCCAATCGACGCAGGAAGCGATTGCCCAGCTAAGCGGCAATATCGGCACGCTGCTGTTTGGCGGCACGTTGCCGGTGTTGTTGAAAAAACTGCGCAGCGCTTACGACGACGATACGCTGATTCAGGCGGCGCAGGGCGTGAACTGGCCGCTGGCTGGCTTTGCGTCGACCTTGCAAACGGGGGTTGTCAGCGGCATTGTCGAAACGTTGTCCGTGCCGGCGGTATGTTCGCAAACGTTCAGCATGGAACTGATTGTGTCTTCGGTTGTACAAGCGGGACCCGACCCGAATCACGGCGCTTGGCCTTTGACGGCGGCCCGCTATGAACTGCATTGGCAAGGCAACGGACAGTCCCGCACCGCTGCGGGCGAAATGCAGGGGATGTGGACGGAGTCGCCGCTTGCGGCCAGTTTTGCGGACGTGCCGCGCGATGCCTATGTATCGGCGACAATGACGGTTTACGATGCGGCCGGTACGGTTGTTGGCCAAGGCGAGGCCCAGGGAGCGGCGGCGGACGCGCTTGTTGTCACCTTGCAGGAAGCTGCGCCGCCAGCGGCCGGCGGTTATCAGATGGTGATGCAGCTGGCTTACGATGCGGCGGCGGGTTACAGCTGGCAGCCTGCGGCCAGCATGGGAACCGGCACGTTGCCGGGGCTTGATTGCAGCAACGTAGGCACGCATTTGTGCCAATTGACGGGCCTGTCGTTGAACGCTGCGGTCCATACGCTGGTGTACGGCTGGAGAGCGTCGGGAACTCAGGCTTCGCCGTGCGCGGCGGGTGGTTCGAGCGGGCAGCAGCTGTATCGGCTGGAGGCGATTTCGGCTTCTTCCGATCCCGCTATTGCGTTAAAGCCGGCTTCGTGCGGATTTTATACGTTTACGACGCTGGCGGCCGGAGATACGGCGAGCGATAATTTGTTTTTTGACACGCGCACGGTGCCTTATGCGCTGCGTGATCTGACGCTTGGCGACGCTGGAGCGTTTCATTTTCCAGCCGGAAGCAGCCGCGGATATTTGACGCTGAGTACGGTCAGCGATCTGGCCGTGCATCCGGCGGGTTTTGCCGCCGCCGTAAGCGCTTCGGCCAATATGCTGCAAATTGTCAGGCTGAGCGAGCAGCCGGTGGCCGATGCAGCGGCGCCGGGGCCTTATGCGGTTGGCGGAGCGGGCGCGCGGGCCGGACTGCTGAAGCAGCCCGTCGCTGTCGCCGTCGCCCCGGACGGAGGTTTGATCGTGCTGGAGGCGGGCAACAGACGGCTGCAGGCGTTTGACGTTTACGGCAACAACTATAACTATTTTGGTTCGTCGCCTTGTTTGATGCTGCGTCAGGATGCCAATGTGCATTATTTGGATCTGGACATGGATGTGAGCGGCCGGCTGTACGTGTTGTCTTATCAGGGCAGCGGCGCGCAGGCGAGCGATTATTGTCTGGACGTGTACGATGCCGGCGGTGCGCTGCTGTCAAGCACATCGAATGTGAACGCGGCCCAAATTGCCGTCGATTCCTGGAATAACGTCTATGCTTTAGGCTACAGTCTGATGCAGGGGCCAGGCGGCGACGTCAGCCCTGTCATCGGCGTATGGGCACCGTTAGCGACTACATAAGAGGAAGGATGGTTCGAACGCATGTCAAAGCAAATACGGCCAGAACCTGCTTCGGTGCGGGGACAAGAGGAGGACATTGCGATTATCGGCATGGGCTGCCGGTTTCCAGGCGGCGTGAACGGTCCCGACGATTTCTGGGAGCTGCTGAAAAATAGCCGGGATGCGATTGTCGAGGTGCCGGCCGAGCGCTGGCGCACGGCGGACTTTTACCATCCCGACCGCGAGAAGCCGGGGAAAATGGTCACCAAATACGGCGGGTTTATCGACGGCATCGACCGGTTCGACCCGGAGTTTTTTGGTATTTCTCCGCATGAGGCCCATCATATGGACCCACAGCAGCGCCACTTGCTTGAGGTGACGTGGGAGGCGCTGGAGGACGGCGGCCAGCAGCCGGGGCAACTTCGCGGCCGCGATGTCGGCGTCTTTATCGGCGCGTTCGCGCTGGATTACCATGCCCTCCAGTTCGGCGATCCTTATCAGCGGGACGCCGGTCCGTATACGGCCGCCAGCAGCATGACGACAATGATTTCGAACCGGATTTCTTACATTTACGATTTTCGCGGTCCTTCCATGACCGTGGATACGGCTTGCTCGTCTTCGCTTGTTTCGCTGCATCTGGCATGCGAAAGCTTGCGCAAAGGGGAAAGCGAGGTTGCTCTGGCCGGCGGCGTGGTGCTGATCTTTACACCGCAATATACGCTGGTTGAAAGCCGGGGCGGCTTCCTGTCGCCGGACGGCCGCTGCAAAACGTTTGACGCTTCGGCGAACGGTTATGTGCGCGGTGAGGGCGTTGGCGTGGTCGTCTTGAAACGACTGTCCGATGCGCTTGCCGCAGGCGACCCGATTCAAGCGGTCATTTTGGCCAGCGGGGTTAATCAAGACGGCCACACGGTTGGCATTACCGTTCCCAGCTCCGAGGCGCAGGAAAAGTTGATTCGCGAAACGCTTGGCAGAAGCGGGTTGCCGGCGACAGCCGTGCATTATGTGGAAGCGCACGGGACCGGAACACCTGTCGGCGACCCGATTGAAGCGCGGGCGATCGCAGCGGCGTATGGCGAGCAGCGTAACGAGGCATCCCGGCTTGTGGTTGGTTCCTGCAAGACGAACATCGGCCATACGGAATCGGCCGCAGGCGTCGCCGGTCTGATCAAGACGGTGCTGGTGTTAAAGCATCGGCAAATTCCGGCCAATTTGCACTTTCAGGAGCCGAATCCGGCGATTGAGTTTGCGGCATGGAAGCTGCGTGTACCGACGGAGCTTGAGTCCTGGCCGTCGGACAGCGACACGGCGGTGGCCGCGGTCAATTCGTTTGGCTATGGCGGCACAAATGCCCATGTGATTGTGTGTGAAGCGACGCGCGAGGAGGCTGGCGGCACAGCAGCGGCGAAAGCGTCGGAGAACACGGCGGCCGGGCTTGTGGCGGCTGGGGTTGCGGCAGTTGACGCAACTGCGGGAGCCAAGGAGAATGGCGGGAGTCAAGGCGGTCTCGGTGTGGCAGCGGCGTGGGCAGGCGGTAAGACGGCTGCGGTCACGGCAGCTGATGCAACTGGAAGAGCCAGGGAGGATGGCGGGAGTCAAGGCGATCTCGGTGCGGCAGCGGAGCAGGCAGGTGGGGAAGCGGCTGGGGTTGCGGCAAGCGGTGCGGCCGGGCGCGACCGCGACGCGTTAGCCGCGGCTTTGATCGCTGCGCCGGTGCGCTCCTATGTGCTGCCGATTTCGGCGCGCAAAGCGGAGGGGCTGCCGCGACTGGCGGCGGCGTACCAGCGCGAGCTGCAAGCGGCAGATGTCGGCAAGCCGGCGGTGGGCCGCGATGCGCTTGCCGACTTATGCTGGAGCGCCGGCGGACGCCGCGAGCAGCACCGGATTCGCCAAGCTTTTGTCGGCCATGACAGCTCCGAGCTTGCGCAACTGATCGATTTATCGCAGCAGGAACACGGCGCAAAAAACATCGTCGCCGGCAAAGCGGCCGCGAGCGGCGAGACCAAGCTCGTCTGGGTATTCTCGGGCATGGGCCCGCAGTGGTACGGCATGGGCCGGCAGCTTGTGCAGCTGGAGCCGGTATTTGCCGCCGCGATGGCGCGCTGCGACCGCTTGTTTGCCGCATGGGCCGGCTGGTCGATGCTGGCCGAGCTGCACAAGAGCGAAGCGGATAGCCGCATGGACGAAACGGCGGTGTCGATGCCGATCAGCTTCGCGCTGCAGGTGGCGCTGGCGGCGCTATGGCGTTCGTGGGGCATCGTCCCCGACGCCATCGTCGGCCACAGCGCCGGCGAAGTCGCCGCTTTCTATGAAGCGGGCGTGTATTCGCTGGACGACGCGTTGCGCGTCGTCTATCATCGCAGCCGGCTGCTGCAGCGGCTGAGCGGCATGGGCGGCATGGCTGCCGTCGGCGCCACCGAAGCGGCGGCTGCGGCGCTGCTTGATGGGGAACGAGGGGCGGTGTGCATTGCCGCCATCAACAGCCCGGCCTCGGTGACGTTGGCCGGGGAAGCCGACGCGCTGGAGCGCGTGCTGCACAAGGCGGCGGCACAATCTTATTTTTGCCGTAAATTGAAGGTGCAAGCACCTTTCCACAGCCATTATATGGAGGCGATCAAAGACGAGCTGCTGGCCAGTCTCGAGGGGATTCCCGCCAACGAGCCGAAATTGCCCCTTTATTCGACGGTGACGGGAGCACAGGTTTGCGGGGCGAATACGGATGCCGCGTATTGGTGGGGCAATGTGCGGGAAGCGGTGCGCTTTGCCCCGGTGATCGGGGAGCTGCTGGAGACGGGTTATACAGCGTTTTTGGAAATCGGGGCGCATCCCGTATTGACGGGAGCGCTGCTGGAATGCTTCGGTGAGCGCAGGGCGCTGGCTGTAGCGTCGATTCGCCGCAAGGAGGACGAACACGAAGCGATGTTGCGTTCGCTGGCCGAGCTATACGTCTGGGGCTTGGCCCCCGATTGGCGGGCGCTGTATCCGGCTGCCCAATGGCGAAAGTTGCCCTCCTACCCTTGGCAGCAAACAACGTTTTGGCACGAGCCGGATTTCATCCGCCATATTCGCCTCGGTCATCGCGATCATCCGCTGCTTGGCCGTCCGCTGCTCGGAGCGATGCCAGCCTGGGAAGGGGAGCTCAGCCTGATCCGCTTCCCGTACCTGGAGGATCATCGCGTGCTGGGGCAGACGGTATTTCCGGCGGCAGGTTATGTCGAGGCGACGATGGGCGCGCTGGAGGCCGCGCTTGGGCCGGGCAGCTACGCGCTGGAGCATGTGGAACTGCACCGCAGTTTGACGCTGCCACAGCCGACTTCGGTTGTGCTGACACAACATTATCTGGATACGGAGAACGGAACGTTTCAAATTTTTGCCGCTGCGGATGCGCCGGGCAGCTCGTACACCTTGCACGCTTCCGGGCAGGTGCGCCAGCTGCAGCCCAGCTTTGCCCATGGTGCAGTCGATCTGGAGCTGGCCCGGCAGCGCATGCCGTTGCGCATCGAACGTGACAAAGCGTACCGGATTTTGCGCCATATGGGGTTTGACTACGGGCCAAGCTTTCAGGGCATCGCTGAGGTTTATCTCGGCGATGACGAGGCATGGGCGGAAATCAGGATGGAATTGATGGAAGAGGACTCCGCGGGCTATACGTTCCATCCGCGCTGGATGGACGCTTGTTTTCAAGCGCTGCTGGCTGCGGAATTTCCGCATGAAGGCGAATCTCCGCGGGAATCGCAGGAAGAGTTTCGCATTCCGGTCCGCATCGGTCAAGTCCGGTATTATCGGCGTCCTGCCGGCACGTTGTGGGCGCACAGCCGGGTCAGCGAGCGCAATGTCCGGTTCACGCAAGGCGACTTGCGTATTTATGACGCTGCGGGCCAGCTTGTTGCAGAATTCCTCGATTTTGTCAAGCAAACCGTCGATGCGGGAGCGGGCAAAATTGCCGGCAGCCAGCTCAAGCGCTGGTTTTACGAGCCAGAGTGGCAGCTTGCGCCCATGCTGGAGGAGGAGCGGCGGATCACGAAAAAGGACGTCTGGCTGTTTCTCGGCGATGCGGCCGGCATGGCCGATGCGGCAGCGGCGCTGCTGCGCGAGCGGGATTTCGAGGCGCTGCTGGTTGCCCCGGTATTTGGGGCCGGTTATAGCTTTACGCCGGCTTTGTCCGGCACGCGGCTTGATCCGCGGCAGCCGGCCCACTACGACATGCTGATCAACGATGCGCTGCATGCGTTTGGCGGCCGGCTGCGAGGCATCGTGCACGCCTGGAATCTCGATCTGCCCTCGGCGGATCAAATGGCGGCGCCGTCAAGCGCGTTATGGGAGCAAGTGCGGACACTCGGCTGTCATTCGCTGCTTTATACGATGCAAAGCGTGGCAAGACAGCGCGTTGCGGTTCGCGTATGGTGTGTGACGCGCGGGGTGCAGCAGGGTGCAGGCGTAAGCGGCAAGTCATTGTCCGGCGATCGCGCTGCCGGCGCGCCGGTTGTCTTCCAGGCTGCGGTTTGGGGATTGGGACGCGCGATTGGACAGCAGGAATACCGTGCTTATTGGGGCGCTAATCTCGATCTCGATCCGGCAGCCGATACGTTGGAGTCGGCCCGGCAGCTTGTGGCGGAGCTGGTGAGCGGCAGCGATGTCGGGGCAGAGGATCAAATCGCCTACCGCGGCTTGCGCCGTTATGTGCTGCGGATGAATCAAGCGGCCGGCATTACCGCCAGCGCGCTGCCGATGCGCTGCCGGGCGGATGGCGCTTATCTCATTACCGGCGCGTTTGGCGCGCTTGGCCGTGAAGCCGCACGCCTGCTGGCGGCGCGTGGAGCGCGCCGGCTGCTGCTGCTCGGACGCAGCGGATTGCCCCGACGCAGCGAGTGGCCGCTGCTCCAAGCCGGCAGTGTGGAAGCGGAGCGGGTCGCGTTCGTTCGCGAGCTGGAAGCCGCCGGCGCGCAGGTGCAGGCAATCGGCTTGGATATAACCGATGAAGCAGCGCTGCAGGCGTTTATCGACGAATACGACCGCAGCGGACAGCCGCCGATTTGCGGCGTGATCCACAGCGCAGGGACGTTGAGGGATATTTTGCTGGAGCGAATGAACGCAGCGGCGTTCGACGAGGCGTACGATCCGAAGGTCAAAGGCGCTTGGGCCTTGCATCGGGCGCTGCTCCGGCAGCCGCTGGAGTTTTTCATCCTGTATTCTTCGCTTGCGGCGCTGCTGCCGCCGCCCGGTCAAGGCAATTATGCCGCAGGCAATGCGTTTATGGACGCGTTGGCCGCCTACCGGCGTTCGCTTGGCCTGCCTGCGCTGAGCATCAATTGGGGACCGTGGGCTGAAGGAATGGTCGACAGGTTGAACCTGACCGCGCATTTTCAAGAAAACGGCATTGATTGCATCAGAGCGGGCGAGGGCCGGCATTTGCTGGAGCATCTGAGCGGCCAGGATTGCGCCCAGGTTGCGGTGCTTTCGGCAGAATGGCGCGCTGTGCGCAGGTTGTATCCAGACATCGCGCTTTTGAACCTGCTCGATAAGCAGGACGGCACACAAACGGCGGATTCGGCTGGCGGCGGAACGAACTGGCCGGAGCTGCTGCAGCCGCTCGAACCAGCGGTGCGCGAGCGGTTGGTAGAGCAGCGGTTCGCGGGGATTGTCGCGGAGTTGCTTCATTTTGACACCGACACGTTTGATACGACCAAGTCGCTCCCGGAAATCGGGCTGGACTCGATGATGGCGATCAAGCTGCGCAACCGGCTGTTGGGCGAATTCGGCCAAGCGCCGATGGTTGGCGATTTGCTGAGCGGTTTGCCAATCCACGAGCTTGCGCGCCGGCTGAGCGGACAGTTGACGGAACTGCTGCAGCCTGAGCGGGAGCTTGAACCGCATCCTGTCTGACAGGAAAGAGGCTGTCCCCAGGTGTTTGGCATAAGCGGGAATGCTTCCACAATGTCTGACAATCCACGTTAATCGGGGGATGGAGTCATTTTGGCAGTCAAATGCTTGTTCAACAGTTGGGCATGAAAAATCCCGGAATGACTTTGGGCCAGTCGTCTTGTCGGGGATGGTTGCACGTCTTCTGCATTGCACGCGACTTGCGGCATATGATGTTCGCTGTGTGGCGGAGGTCAATCTGCGCCTATCAACCGTCAAAGAAAATAAAGGTGTCAATCTCCTAGGGGTGACACGTCAAGGAAAATAAAGGTTGACGGGCAACGTGGGGAATGCTACTATTTCTTTAATGCATTATTCATATTGAAATAATCGGAATAGATGATCTACCAGATAGCTGGAGACGCATGAACGGCCGTTCATCGCGTCTTTTTTGCGTAGTCCGGCAGCGGGCGCGTGGCGACGGTTAGCCGGGCAGCGGCATTTTGCTTCCGATTAGGTTTGAATTTTGGGGAGGAATATGACATGAGTACATCTACGTTTGATCCGAGTGGATCGCTGTCGCCCGAAGTGGCGGCGCACCGTCAACCTGATTATCCGGTAAATCCGGCGTTTGTGAATCGTTGGTCGGCACGGTCGTACACCGATCGCCCGGTGACGGATGAGACGCTGCATACGGTTTTGGAAGCGGCGCGGTGGGCTCCGTCCGCGAGCAATGCGCAGCCTTGGCGTTTTGTCGTCGCCAGGACGGCCGAAGACCGTGAGCGGTTCCAGCCATTTATTCGTCCAGGCAACCGTTTGTGGACGGACCATGCACCGGTGCTGCTGCTGATCATTTCGCAGAAAGTCAAGGAGAACGGCGATCCGAACGGGTCCTATGCGTTCGACACCGGCGCCGCTTGGGCGACACTGGCGCTCCAGGCGCATCTGCTTGGCTTGTCCACGCGCGCCGTGGGCGGTTATGACAAGCAAATAGCCCGCGAGGTGCTGCGGGTGCCGGATGATTTTGAACTGCATGCCGTTATTGCCCTTGGCTACCGCGGTGAAGCGGAGGCGTTGGACGAAAGTTTGCGTGACCGGGAGAAGCCAAATGGTCGCCGTCCACTTGTCGATAGTTTGATTGAAGGCCGGTTTGTTTGAGTGTATGAGGTGCTGAGTTTGGGGCAGATAGGGATGAAACTTAGGCAGGTGATGGGTCAACGCCGATGTCGGGTGTGTGATGGGGAGAAGCCGAATGGTCGCCGTCCGCTTGTCGATAGTTTGATTGAAGGCCGGTTTGTTTGAGTGTATGAGGTGCTGAGTTTGGGGCAGATAGGGATGAAACTTAGGCAAGTGATGGGTCAGCGAGGTCGTCGGATTTTTCCGGCGGCTTTTTTGGTTATGGGCCCATTGGCGATTATCGTACCGGCAGGTTGGCAGGGAGCGACCCGTTTGCGTCATTTTCCAGATAGTTCTCGTTAAGGGAATGCTTTATAATGGAATCAGGAGGGGAACATCGCGATGCTGGATGAGGAAATGCAGTTATGGGAGCGCGGGTTGTCGCATATTGCCGGAATTGATGAGGTGGGGCGGGGTTGTCTGTTTGGTGATGTGGTCGCGGCAGCGGTCGTTTTGCCGGCCGGTCTCGTGCTCCCGGATATTAACGATTCGAAAAAGCTGTCGGAGAAAAAAAGAGAGCAGCTGTATGAGCAGATTATGGCCGAAGCCAGCGCGGTTGCCGTCGGGATCGTCGATGTCGCGGAGATCGAACGTTTGAACATCAAGCAAGCCGCACGGCTGGCGATGAAGCAGGCGGTGCAGGCGTTGGCGGTGCAGCCTGATTTTTTGCTCGTTGATGCGGAAAAGGTGGACGTTGAGCTGCCGCAGCTTTCGCTGATTCACGGCGATGCCCGCTCGCAGTCGATTGCTGCGGCGTCCATCATCGCCAAAGTGACGCGCGACCGGATGTGTGAGGCCTGGGACCGGGAGTATCCTGAATACGGCCTGGCTGTCCACAAGGGTTATGCCACGAAGCGTCATCGCGAGATGCTGCTGCGTTACGGGCCAACTCCGCTGCACCGCAAGCTGTTTATCCGCAACATTATGGCCGAAGCCGAAAGGCTTGAGCAGCAGTTGCAGCTGGATTGGGACGATTCGGTTTAACAAAAAGCTTTTCGTTTGCCGATAAGATACATAACAGGCTTGGAAGTGGTGAGGTGAACGGGATGAATATCAGCGGGCTTATCCGCAATTTGATCGGCGATTTGCAGGCGTCCGACTCCAAGGTGCTGGAGTTGAAGGTTGGGCAAGTGGTCAGAGGTGTCGTGCTGCAACTGCTAAGCGACCAGGATGCGCTGATCAATATTAACGGCACGCAGGTGCGGGCCAAGCTTGAAACGCCGCTCAAGCAAGGCGATGTCACGATGTTGCAGGTGCAGCCGGAGTCGAGCGGCGGGCAAGTGGTGCTCAAGCCGCTGACGGCGTCCGGCGTGCAGATTGCCGATGAATCGCTTGGCGATTTGCTCAAGTCGTTTGCGCTCAAGGATGCGCCGGCGAATCGCCAGCTTGTGCAGCAACTGCAGCAGGAGGCCGTGCCGCTGACGAAGGAAACGGCGCAGGCGTTTGCGGCGGTGATGCAGGAAGCGCCCGAGGGAGCGGGCAAGGACCAATGGCTGCAGGCGGCGGTGCTGGCGTTCAAAAAAGGGCTGCCGCTCACCAGAGAGACGGTCGGCGCATTGCGCCAGGCGACGAGCGGCCCGCCGATGGGCGACGTGTTCGAGCGGCTGGAGGAGCAGGCGTCCGCCCTGCTCAAGGAGCAGCCGGAGCATGGCGCCGCAGCGACGCTGACGCAGCTGACGTCGGCGCTCAAGGAGCTGCGCAGCGCCGCCGCCGCTGCGTGGACGGCGCGCCCGCCGCAGCCGACGGGCGCGGCGGAGCCAGCGCCTCCCGCTTCGCCGGGGGAGGCGGAAGCTCCGGCCGCCGCAGCGCAGCGGCCGACCGGCGGCGCGCCGGCTGCGCCCGGCTCCGCCGCCGCCGGCGCAGCAACGCCGGCGGCGGAGCCTGATGCCGCCCCCGGCTCGGCTTCGCCGGGGGCGGCAGGGCCCCGCCCGCCCGCGGAGGGGGCGGGCGAAGCTGCGGCGCGTCCGCGCAGCGGCGCGCCGGCAGTTGGCGGCGAACCCCGGCCCCGGGGGGGTTCGCCGCTCCAGCCGCCGGAGCCCGGCCCTGGGCAGGCTCCGGCGGCGGCACGCTCCGAAGCGGCGCGGCACGCCGCTTCGCCGGAGGCGGCCCGCGGCGGTGCGGAAGCCGCGGGCCGGCAGGCGCCGGCCGATTCGCCGGAGCCGGCGGCCAACTGGCTCGTCCGACTGCTCAAGGCGGTCGGCGTCGAGCACGAGCATCAGCTGGCAAAGCTTGCTGGGCGGCCCGACGCCGGGCCGGAGCGCCAGCTGAAGGAGGCCCTGGAGCTGCCGCTTAGCGTGCAGCTCGGCCCCGGCGACGCCTCTGATGACGCTGCCCGACCGGCGGCCGATTCGCTGAAAAGCCTGCTGCTCCAACTGACGTCGGCCGACGATGTGCCGGCGGCGCTCAAGGATACGGCGCAGCAGGCGCTGCAGCAAGTTACCGGCCAGCAACTGCTGCTGACCAGCGATAAAACCGCGATGTTTTCACATATGACGTTATTCATTCCGTTTATGGACGGCAGCGGCCAGCAGTCGGCGGCCGTGCACATTCAGTCGCGCAAAGGCAAGCGCGGCGAAATGGACGCCGATAACTGCCGTTTGCTTTTTGATTTGCAAATGAAAGCGCTGGGCAGCACGTTGGTCGATGTGCAAGTCGTCAACCGGATCGTCAGCTTGCATGTGCATAACGACCACCCTGCTGTGGCCGAGCTGATCGAAGGCTCGCGCGACGAGGTGGCGGCGGCGATGAACAAAGCCGGATTCCAGTTTTTGTCGTTGAAATGCTCGCCGTTTCCTGATCTGCGCGCGGCCAAGGAGACGGATGCGGCGCAAGGCCGCCCAACGGACGGAACCAAGGTCGATCCGCGTTCGTTTTATCAGCCCAAGACCTACAAAGGGGTGGATTATCGCGCATGAACGAACGCCAGCAGCCGCACAATCCATTGAAAAAAGCGGTCGCTTTGCGCTACGCCCCGGAGCAGCAAAAAGCGCCGGTAGTCATCGCCAAAGGCAAAGGGCATATGGCCGATACGATTTTGCAAAAAGCGAAGGAGCACGGTATCCCTGTGCAGGAGGACGCTTCGCTGGTCGAAGTGCTTTCCAAGCTGGAGCTGGAGCAGGAAATTCCGCCGGAACTGTACCAACTCGTCGCTGAGGTATTGAGCTTTATTTACCGATCGGACAATCGGATGCGGGGCCGGTCATAAGGCTTTAGCATCGCAAGAAGGGGGAGGGCCGGCATTCGCAAGGCACATCATCTGGAGTTGGGCAAGCTGGGCGAGTCGTGGGCTGCTGCGCATTTGCAGGAGGCCGGCTACACGATTGTCGAGCGCAACTGGCGCTGTCGCACGGGTGAAGTCGACCTGATTGTCACGCTGGGCGAGCTGATCGTGTTCGTTGAGGTTCGCACGCGCCGCAGCACCGGACGTTTCGGTTTGGCCAAAGAATCGGTCAACGTCCGCAAACAGCTGAAAATCCGCCAGACGGCGCAGGTGTACCTGCACCGATCGGCGCTGTCGGAGCGTTGTGTCCGCTTCGACGTTGTTTCCATCGAGCTGGACGCCCGCAGCGGCCAGCCAACCATCGAGCATCTGCCCGCAGCGTTCTAAAAACGAGGCGAGCGGATGCTTTTTGCGATGCGGCAACTCCCGTTTCCGATACTGCTTGCTGCACGATGTCCGGTTAAGCTGGCAGTTGCCCATACATCTGCTCACCAGCAGGCATTTTATGCGCTTGCTTGCATATCAGCCCCGATTTGCCGGTTTTTTATCCTTGTCCATTAACACTTTACCCACCGGCCACCCCAATCCCCGACTCCCAATTAGCCATTCCAACACACTGTTTTCTGCCAATTTCTCGCCGACAGCGCTTGCGCAACAGCCGCTATGCGCCAGTTCAATCGCAGCGCCGCCCTACAAACCGGCACTCATGCGCCTGTTTCACAACTGCCGGCATCTCGGCCGAGACAACGCGTCTGCGGACTGCTTAAAGCGCCGCCCCCCAACCCGGCGGTCACGCACACCCGCCCAGCCACCCGAGCCCCCAACAACCACTCCGTCCGCACCACCAACCTTACATGATGTTGTAAGTTGATTTCCTGATTGTCCGCCAACCTCTCACCTATAACATTTGCGGCAGTAACTGCTTATCCAACGAGCGGTACTGAATCGCTTCGGCGATATGCACGGGTTCGATGGCGGCGCTGTCTTCCAAATCGGCGATGGTGCGCGCCAGCCGCAGCACGCGGTCGTATGCCCGGGCGCTTAGGCCCAACGCGGCAAAAGCGTCGGCGAGCAGCGCTTCGCTTTCTGCGGACAAGCGGCAGACGTTGTGCAGCAGTCGGCCGCTCAATTCGGCGTTGCCGGACATGCCGCGTCCGGCATAACGCCGTTGCTGGCGTTCGTGCGCCTGCATTACAACCGCCCGCATCTCGGCCGAGGACAACGCTCCCGCAGACTGCTTGAGTTGCTCGTAAGGCGGCTTGGGCACTTCAATATGCAGGTCGATGCGGTCGAGCAGCGGACCGGAGATTTTTGCGCGGTATTGGATAATTTTCAAGGGCGTGCACGTGCAGCGATGCACCTCTGTATCGCTTCCATAATATCCGCAGGGACAAGGGTTAAAAGCTGCGGCCAAAATGAATTGTGCCGGGAACGTGCACACCGCCCGCGCCCGGCCAATCGTCACGGCGCGCTCTTCCAGCGGCTGGCGCAACACCTCCAGCGCCGTTCGCGAATATTCCGGCAGCTCGTCGAGAAACAACACGCCCCGGTGGGCGAGACTGACTTCGCCGGGTTTGGGCAAGCTGCCGCCGCCGACAAGCGCGGCCGGCGAAATCGTATGGTGCGGCGCGCGGAACGGGCGGCGGCGCAGCAGCGCCATGCCGGGAGCGAGCTTGCCGGAGGCGCTGTAGATTTTCGTCACCTCCAGCGCTTCATCGTCCGACATGGGCGGCAGGATCGTCGGCAGGCGTTTGGCCAACATCGTTTTGCCGGTGCCGGGCGGCCCGATCAGCAGCACGTTGTGCCTGCCGGCCGCTGCGATCATCATCGCCCGCTTGACGGCGCGCTGGCCGCTGACTTCGGCATAATCTTCGGCAAGCTCCGATTCGTTGGCAGCGAGCGCCAGCAACCCGCGTCTTTCCAGCTCCGCAGCTCCCCCCGCACCTGCCACCGCCGCCTGCGCCAACTCGCCCGCCGGCCGCTGCAAATCGGCCAGGCTTTCGATCCCGACGATCTCCAGATCGCCAATCAGCCGCGCTTCCGCGCCGCAAGCAGCTGGCAGCACGATCCGGATTTTGCCGGCCCGTCGGGCGGCATCGGCCATCGACAGCACGCCGGGCACGGGCCGCAGCGCGCCATCCAGCGCCAGTTCGCCAATCAGCAGACAACGTTCAGTCCAATCGGCGGCGATTTGCCGGCTGGCCAGCAGCACGCCGGCGGCAATCGCCAGATCGAACGCGGTGCCTTCCTTGCGCAGATCGGCCGGGGCGAGATTGACCGTGATGCGGTCCATCGGGAATTTGTAGCCGCAGTTGCGGATCGCCGCCCGCACCCGCTCGACCGCTTCGCGGATCGCCGAGTCGGGCAAGCCGACCAGATTGATTTGCGGCAGCCCGCTGGCGATATCGACTTCGACTTCAATGATGCGCCCTTCGATGCCTTGCAGGCAGGCGCCGCTTACTTTTCCATACATACCAAAAAACACCCTCCTCCGATTAATCATATGGCAGGCGTCCGTGCAAGACGCGCCATGGGCGGATTCAAGGTGCTTCCTTAGAGTCCCGATCAAGGACCGGCGACAGCCGCCGATCATCTCTCTTTTATCCTAAAACGGATCGCCGGCAAATGCAAATCACTGCAAGCACTGGAAATGTGTGAAAAACGGCCAGCTTGCGCATACTGGATAACGAGGTGATGACCGATGGAGGAAAAACCGTATTTTTGCCCGAACTGCCGCTCTAACCGCATCAAATTCAGCGTCATTACGAGCTACTCGCAAATGTTTCTGAAAGATGCGCTGACCGGCGGCGTCAAGGAAGTGCAGGAGCCGAATCCGATTGCCGAGCAGGAACCGACCATCCAATGCCTCGTCTGCCATTTCACCGGCAACGAGCTGCGTTTCATCAAGCAGGCTGAGCGCGAGCCACGCCCGGGGGCTACGGCGCCGCCGACGTATTAATCCACATGTTGCAGGGTCCATTTTCCGCCAGCGAAAATGGGCTCTTTTTCTTTTGCAGCGCGCTGATAGGGAAAGTTTTTCAAGGTGAAAGGAAACTTCTACCGCTTTTCTGAAAAAATTAAGGAAACTGTCGACAATAAGTGATACAATGGTTAGGGCTTGTGAAGAAGTGTGATACTAAGGGCGTTTTTCGAAATGATCACCCGTTTTTCAGACAAAATCTCTACGACTCACAGCGATTTGTTTGAAGCTTGGCGGTACTTTATTTGGGAAAATCGCCTAGGTGCGGCAAGCAGCTTTGGCGCCGCCGCCGGTTCGCATTTGTTCCTCAATAGCGCGTACAGAAAGTCCATACTGATAGGAGGATTTTAGGAAATGAATATCCATGAGTACCAAGGCAAAGAAGTCCTGAGACAGTACGGAGTCAGCGTTCCTAACGGCAAGGTGGCTTTTACCGTCGACGAAGCGGTTGAAGCGGCGAAAGAGCTGGGCACGGCTGTCGTCGTCGTCAAGGCGCAAATCCACGCCGGAGGCCGCGGCAAAGCGGGCGGCGTTAAAGTAGCCAAAAGCCTCGATGAAGTGCGTACATATGCGTCGGAAATTCTCGGAAAAGTGCTGGTCACACATCAGACCGGACCGGAAGGCAAAGAAGTCAAACGCCTGTTGATCGAACAGGGCTGCGATATTAAAAAAGAATATTACGTGGGCGTTGTTGTGGATCGCGCGACCGGCTGCGTGGTGATGATGGCTTCGGAAGAAGGCGGCACGGAGATCGAAGAAGTGGCTGCGCATTCCCCGGAGAAAATTTTCAAAGAAGTGATCGACCCGGCCGTTGGCCTGCAGCCGTTCCAGGCGCGCAAGCTGGCTTACGCCATTAACATCCCGAACGAACTTGTCGGCAAAGCCGTACAATTTATGACGGCGTTGTACCGCGCTTTTGTCGAAAAAGATTGCTCGATCGCCGAGATCAACCCGCTGGTTGTGACGGGCGACGGCAACGTGATGGCGCTGGACGCCAAGCTGAACTTTGATTCCAACGCGCTGTACCGCCACAAGGACATCGTTGAGCTGCGCGACTTGGAAGAAGAAGACGAGAAGGAAATTCAAGCGTCCAAATTCGATCTGAGCTACATCGCGCTTGACGGCAACATCGGTTGCATGGTCAACGGCGCAGGTCTGGCGATGGCGACGATGGACATTATCAAATATTACGGCGGCGAGCCGGCCAACTTCCTCGACGTAGGCGGCGGCGCTACGAAAGAGAAAGTCACGGAAGCGTTCAAAATCATTTTGTCCGACGCGCAGGTGAAGGGCATTTTTGTTAATATTTTCGGCGGCATCATGCGTTGTGACGTGATCGCGGAAGGTGTGGTCGCGGCAGCGAAGGAGCTGGGGCTGACCCGTCCGCTCGTCGTTCGTCTGGAAGGCACCAATGTGGAGCTTGGCAAAAAAATTCTCGGCGAATCCGGCCTGAACATCGTGGCTGCCGATTCGATGTCTGACGGCGCGCAAAAAATCGTTGCGCTGGTGAAGTAATTTTTCGTGCGTTTTCCAACTACAAATTAGGGGATGTGAACCATCAATCATGAGTATTTTGATCAATAAAAACACGAAAGTGATTACTCAAAATATGACGGGTAAAACGGGGATGTTCCATACCAAGGGCGGCCTCGATTACGGCACGCAAATGGTAGCGGGCGCAACTCCCGGCAAAGGCGGCACAACGGTTGATTTTGAACTGGAAAACGGTTCGACAGTCCAGCTCCCGGTCTACAACACGGTAAGCGAAGCGAAAGCGGCGACAGGCGCGAACGCCTCCGTTATTTACGTACCGCCGGCCGGCGCAGCCGATGCGATCCTGGAAGCCGTTGACGCCGATCTCGATCTGGTCATCTGCATCACCGAAGGCATTCCGGTGCTCGACATGGTGAAAGTGAAGCGTTATATGGAAGGCAAAAAAACGATCCTGATCGGACCGAACTGCCCTGGCGTCATCACACCGGGCGAGTGCAAAATCGGCATTATGCCGGGCTACATCCATACGCCGGGCCACGTGGGCGTCGTTTCCCGTTCGGGAACGTTGACGTACGAAGCAGTGCACCAGCTCACGACGCGAGGTATCGGCCAATCGTCGGCTGTCGGCATCGGCGGCGACCCGGTCAAAGGTTCGGAATTTATCGACATTTTGCGCATGTTTAATGAAGACCCGGATACATATGCCGTGATCATGATCGGTGAAATCGGCGGTACGGCGGAAGAAGAAGCGGCTGAATGGATTGCAGCCAACATGACGAAGCCGGTCGTTGGCTTTATCGGCGGGCAAACGGCGCCTCCGGGCAAACGGATGGGACATGCCGGCGCGATTATTTCCGGCGGCAAAGGCACAGCGGCAGAGAAAGTTGCCACGCTGGAGCGTTGCGGCATCAAAGTTGCACCGACGCCTTCGGAAATGGGTTCGACGCTCGTCAGCGTGCTGGAGGAAAAAGGGCTGCTCGACAAGTGCATCACCACCAAATAAGTTATATATAATGAAGGTAAGCAACCTTTCATTTCTCCCGACGGGAGAGGTGGAAGGTTTTTTTTATGAATCGGGACGCCGGGCCGAGCCGGGAAATCCGCTGCGAAGCCATAACTGATCATGAGGATTGTCGAAAAAGGGAGAGTGGAAACGATGGAACAACGCGATATCTTGTTTGGCCTGCATGAGCTGGAAGGTGTAGGCTGGAAAACGATTCATCTGCTGACCACGCGGCTGCGGAATTGGGCGGATGCGTCCCGGCTAAGCGCAGCGGAGCTGACGGCGTTGGGCTTGCGCCTTGATGTGGCCGAGCGGATTGCCGCCGGTTTGGATGCCCGCTGGATCGAGCGCCGCCGGGAGCTGTACCGCCAGCATTCGATTGGTTTCGTCACGTTTGTCGACGACGATTATCCGCTGTTGCTTAAGGAAACGGCGCAGCCGCCGTGGGTGCTGTATTATAAAGGCGAGCTTGCGCTCATAAATCGTCCGCTTCTGGGCATGGTAGGAACAAGAACACCAACAGCTTATGGCAAAAAGGTCGCCGAGGATCTCGCCTGCGGCTTGTCCCGCGCCGGCTTCGGCGTCGTCAGCGGCTTGGCGCGCGGCATCGACAGCAAGGCGCATATCGGGGCGCTGCGCGGCAGCGGTTCGACGGTCGGCGTGCTCGGCTGCGCGATCGATAACGTCTATCCGCGCGAAAATGCGGCGTTGTATGCCGAGCTTGCGCAAAAGGGCCTGATCGTTTCGGAATATCCGCTTGGCACAAAGCTGCACCCCGGATTGTTTCCGCAGCGCAACCGGGTTATTGCCGGCTTGTCGCTGGGCGTCGTTGTGGTTGAGGCGGCCAAGGGCAGCGGTTCGCTGATTACGGCGGCCGCTGCGCTGGACGAATCGCGCGATGTCTGGGCGGTGCCCGGGCCGGTCACTTCGCCGAACAGTGAAGCGACGCTGGCGCTGCTCAAGGAGGGAGCGCGGCTGGCGACGTGCAGCGAGGACTTGATTGAGGAGTACCGCAGCTGGCTGCCGAGCGATGGAACAGCCTTGGCGAGCGCCGTTGCCAAACCGCCGGAATTGACCGTGGAGGAGCGGCAAATCGTTGGATTGTTATCTCATGAACCGGTCACGATCGACGAGCTGCTGGAGCGCAGTCAATTTACGTTTGGACATTTGCATTCAGTTCTGCTATCCTTGCTATTGACAAGAACAATTAAGCAGTTACCTGGATCATCTTACATATTGGCATAGGCGTTAGGAGAAAACGAGGGGAGGATGGACGAGCTATGGCGGATTCTCTGGTCATTGTCGAGTCACCTGCAAAAGCAAAAACCATCGGTAAATACTTGGGCAGCAAATATATCGTAAAAGCCTCGATGGGCCATATCCGGGACCTTCCTAAAAGCCAAATCGGCGTTGAAGTGGAACGTAACTTTGAGCCCAAATACATAACGATTCGCGGCAAAGGCTCCGTCCTCAAGGAATTGAAAGATGCCAGCAAAAAAGTGAAAAAAATATATCTCGCAGCGGACCCTGATCGCGAAGGCGAAGCGATTGCTTGGCATTTGGCGCATTACCTGGACCTCGGCGAAGAGGAGCCGTGCCGCGTCGTTTTTAACGAAATTACGAAGGATGCCGTGAAGGACGCGTTCAAAACGCCGCGCCGGATCAACCAGGACCTCGTCAACGCCCAGCAGGCCCGACGGATTCTCGACCGGCTTGTCGGTTATAAAATCAGCCCGCTGTTGTGGAAAAAGGTCAAGAAGGGGTTGTCCGCAGGCCGCGTGCAATCGGTTGCCGTCAAGCTCGTTATGGACCGCGAGCACGAGATCAAGGCGTTCGAGCCGGAGGAGTACTGGTCGATCACCGTGCTGCTGGAAGCGACGAAGGGCGTTTTTGAAGCGAAATATTACAGCATTGGCGGCGAGAAAAAGGAACTGCATTCCGAAACCGACGTACAGGCCGTGCTGGCCGCCATGGGCAGCGGAGCGTTCGTCGTGCAGGAAGTCAAGGAGAAGGAACGGCACCGCAACCCGTCTCCGCCGTTCATCACCAGTTCCTTGCAGCAGGAAGCCGCAAGAAAACTGAATTTTCGCGCATCGAAGACGATGTCGGTCGCTCAGCAGCTCTACGAGGGGATCGATCTGGGCAAAGAGGGCACGGTCGGCTTGATTACGTACATGCGTACCGACTCGACGCGGATTTCCCCGGTTGCTCAGGAAGAAGCGAAGGAGTTTATTATCGGCAAATACGGCGCCGCTTATTACCCCGAGACGCCCCGGCAGTATACGAAAAAAGGCGCCAATGCCCAGGACGCGCATGAGGGCATTCGTCCTACTTCGGTGCTGCGCGAACCCGACGAGGTGAAGGAATATTTAAGCCGCGACCAATTCCGCTTGTATAAGCTGGTCTGGGAACGGTTCGTGTCCAGCCAGATGGCGTCTGCGGTTTTGGATACGATGACCGTCGATCTGGCGGCGGGCGAGACGATTTTCCGCGCAGCCGGTTCGAAGATGAAATTCCCCGGCTTTATGAAGGTGTATGTGGAGGGCAACGACGACGGCACGACCGAAGAAGACAAGCTGCTGCCGCCGCTGGCGCAAGGAGACAGCTTGCAGCCAACGTCCATCGAGCCGAAGCAACATTTCACGCAGCCGCCTCCGCGCTACACCGAAGCCCGGCTGGTGCGGGTTTTGGAGGAAATGGGCATCGGCCGTCCAAGCACATACGCCCCGACGCTGGAGACGATTCAAAAGCGTGGTTATGTGGCGATCGAAGAGAAGAAATTCGTGCCAACCGAGTTGGGCGAGCTGGTAATCCAGCTGATGAACGAATTTTTCCCGGAAATCCTCGACGTGGAATTTACCGCGCATATGGAAGAAGAGTTGGACTTTGTTGAAGAGGGTAAAGAGGATTGGGTTAAAGTGCTCGACTCGTTTTACACATCCTTCGAGAAGCGGCTTGAATTTGCGGAAGAGGAAATGAAGGAAGTGGAAATCCAGGACGAGGTTTCCGACGAACTGTGTGAGAAATGCGGCAAGCCGCTCGTCTATAAAATGGGCCGCTTCGGCAAATTTCTGGCCTGCTCGGGTTTTCCTGACTGCCGCAATACGAAGCCGATCGTCAAGGATATCGGCGTTGCTTGCCCGACGTGCAAGCAAGGGAAAATCGTCGAGCGCCGCAGCAAGAAAGGGCGCATCTTCTACGGCTGCGACCGCTACCCGGAATGCGAGTTCGTCTCGTGGGATAAGCCGGTCGACAAACCTTGTCCGCAATGCAGCTCGATGCTGATCGAAAAGCGCACCAAAAACGGAGCGAACATCCAATGCATCGCCTGCGATTTCAAAGAAGAAGCTCAAGATGAAGCGAAAGATTAGAGGTGTTACGTTTTGCCGCAAGTCCCGAAAGTAACCGTTATCGGCGCAGGCCTCGCCGGCAGTGAAGCTGCTTGGCAAATCGCCCGGCAAGGTGTGCCCGTGACCTTATATGAAATGCGTCCCGTCCGCAAGACGCCGGCGCATATTACCGATCAATTCGCCGAATTGGTATGCAGCAACTCGCTGCGGGCCAACGGATTAAGCAACGCTGTCGGCGTGCTTAAGGAAGAGATGCGCCGGCTTGATTCGCTGATCCTTGCTTGCGCCGACAAGCACGCCGTTCCGGCGGGGGGCGCGCTGGCCGTCGACCGCGACGGCTTCTCGCAGGAGGTGACGCAGACGTTAAAGCGTCATCCGCTGATCGAGGTGATCACCGCCGAGATGCCGAGTTTGCCCGAGGGCATTACCGTCGTCGCTTCCGGTCCGCTGACCTCACCGTCACTGTCGGCCGAGCTCAAGGAGCTGATGGGCGAAGAATATTTGTATTTCTACGATGCCGCCGCTCCGATTGTCGAAAAGGATTCGATCGATATGAGCAAGGTGTATCTGGCTTCGCGTTACGACAAAGGCGAAGCCGCTTACTTGAACTGCCCGATGAGCGAAACGGAGTTCGAGGCATTTTATGAAGCGCTGATTTCCGCCGAAGTGGCCGAACTCAAGGAGTTCGAAAAGGAAATTTATTTCGAGGGTTGCATGCCGATCGAGGTGATGGCCAAACGTGGCAAGCAAACCGTGTTGTTCGGGCCGATGAAGCCGGTTGGACTGGTCAACCCGCATACGGGCGAGCTGCCGCACGCCGTCGTTCAGCTCCGGCAGGACAATGCCGCCGGGACGTTGTACAATCTGGTCGGGTTCCAAACCCATCTGAAATGGGGCGAGCAAAAGCGGGTGCTTTCGCTGATTCCCGGACTGGAAAACGCGGAATTTGTCCGCTACGGTGTGATGCACCGCAACACCTTCATCAACTCGCCGCAGTTGCTTGAACCTACATATCAGTTCAAACGCCGCGAGAACCTGTTTTTCGCCGGGCAGATGACCGGGGTCGAAGGTTATGTCGAATCAGCTGCTTCGGGGCTGATGGCCGGCATCAACGCCGGACGTTATGCCAAAGGCCTGGCGTGCGTGGTTGCGCCGCCGGAAACGACGCTTGGCAGCATGGCGTGTTATATCACGACCGCCGATTTCAAGCATTTCCAGCCGATGAACGCCAATTTCGGATTGCTGCCGCCGCTCGGTGAGCGCATTCGCAGCAAAAAGCAAAAAAACGAGCTGCTTGCTAACCGGGCGCTTGAGAATATTCAGAATTTTTCACAAAACCTACACAATTAAACTTGTAAGATCCGATCGGGCTGTGTTACGATTAGGATGCTTTGCGGCACGGCTTACCGGCCATGATCATTTCGAACCTTTATACGACCTCTCGAAGCAGCAACCAAACCGCGGATTTGGTGCTGTTTCTCATTTATCCGTCCCGTATCCCAAGCATCCATATATGAATGAAGAGGTGAACTCGATGGAACCGATGAATATGTCGTTTCATGCCACGACGATTTTTGCGATTCGCACCGGAGGCAAGGGGGCGATTGCCGGAGACGGTCAGGTCACGTTTGGCAACAGCATGATTATGAAGGGCAGCGCCAAAAAAGTGCGGCGCTTGTATAGAGGCAAAGTGATCGCCGGATTTGCCGGTTCGGTTGCCGATGCGATCACGTTGTTCGAGAAATTCGAAGCCAAGCTGGAGGAGCATCACGGCAACCTGCAGCGGGCCGCCGTGGAGCTGACGAAAGACTGGCGTCAGGATCGGGTGCTGCGCCGGCTTGAAGCGATGATGATCGTCATGGACGCAAGCGGCCTCTTGCTCTTGTCCGGCAACGGCGAAATCATCGAGCCGGACGACGGCATTCTGGCGATTGGCTCGGGAGGCAGCTTTGCGCTGGCCGCCGGCCGCGCGCTGCACCGCCACGCTCCGCAGATGAGCGCCAAGGAGATCGCCCATGCCGCACTGACGACGGCAGCCGAAATTTGTGTGTTTACAAATCATAATATTATAGTAGAAGAGATAGAATAGCATCATGACAGCGGGAAAGGTTGAACCTGATCTGAGGGAGGATGTTAGCGATGAACAACGGCTCTCTGACGCCGAAGCAAATTGTGCAGGAGCTTGACCGTTATATTGTCGGGCAGAAAAAAGCGAAAAAATCGGTGGCGATCGCGCTGCGCAACCGCTACCGCCGCAGCTTGCTCGACGAAGCGCTGCGCGATGAAATCGTGCCGAAAAACATTTTGATGATCGGTCCGACCGGCGTAGGCAAAACGGAAATCGCCCGCCGTTTGGCGAAGCTGGTCCATGCGCCGTTCATCAAGGTCGAAGCGACGAAGTTCACCGAGGTCGGTTACGTCGGCCGCGATGTGGAGTCGATGGTCCGCGATCTGGTGGAGACCTCGATTCGCATGGTCAAGGCTGAACGTACGGAGCAGGTCAAGGACCGTGCCGAGAAGCTGGCCAACGAACGGCTGGTTCACATTTTGGTTCCGCAGCCGGCCCGGGCCAAATCGCAGCGCAATCCGCTGGAGATGTTGTTCGGCGGCCAGCAGCAGCAACACGAGCAAGAGGAGCAGCAGACCGATCCAACGCTCGCTGCTCGCCGCGCACAAGTGGCCGAACAGCTGGCAGCCGGCCAGTTGGAGAAGGAAACGGTGGAGATTGAAGTCGAGGATACGTCGCCGTCGATGCTCGATATGTTGGCCGGCCAAGGCGGCAACGAGCAGATGGGCATGAATATGCAGGAAATGTTCGGCAGCTTGATGCCAAAGCGCACGAAGAAGCGCAAGCTCTCCGTCAAGGAAGCGCGCAAGGTGCTGACGCAGGAGGAGGCGCAACGCCTGATCGATATGGACGACGTGATTGCCGAGTCGGTCAGCCGCGCCGAGCAGCACGGGATTATTTTCATCGACGAGATCGATAAAATCGCCAGCGGCTCCGGGCGCAGCGGTGGACCGGACGTGTCCCGCGAAGGGGTGCAGCGCGATATTTTGCCGATTGTTGAAGGCTCCACCGTCGTCACCAAATACGGGCCGGTCAAAACCGATTATGTGCTGTTTGTCGCCGCCGGCGCGTTCCACGTCTCCAAGCCGTCCGACCTGATTCCCGAGCTGCAAGGGCGGTTCCCGATCCGCGTGGAGCTGAGCAGCTTGACCCATGACGATTTCGTGCTGATTCTCAAAGAACCGAAAAATGCGCTGACCAAGCAATATACCGCGCTGCTGCAAACGGAAGGCATCACCGTGGAGTTCGCCGACGAAGCGATTCACGAAATTGCCCGCATCGCGGTCGAGGTCAATCAGAATACCGAAAATATCGGCGCGCGGCGCTTGCATACGATTTTGGAAAAGCTGCTCGAGGATCTGTCGTTCGAAGCCCCGGAGATTACGCTGGAGCGCATCGTGATCAATCCCGAATACGTGCGGGAGAAGCTCAGCGATATTGTGCAGAACCGCGACCTGAGCCAATACATTTTATAAACAAGTCCGTGTGCCGTGTAGGAGGAAGTTCCCATGACGTTACTGAACAAAACGAGAAGGCTGAACCGCCTGCTCCAGAAGGAGGCGGGTAACGCCGTCAGCTTTATGGATATGGCCGAGGTGTTGCGCGACATCGTCAGCGCGAACATTTATGTCGTCAGCCGCAAGGGTAAAATTCTCGGCTATGCGCTGAATCACGAGCTGATCGCGTCGGAACTCAACCGTACCATTCTTGAGGATCGCCGCTTTACCGCCGAGTCGAACGCCGTGCTGTTGAAGATTGAGGAGACGACCTCGAATCTGGAGCAGGAGAGTCCGTATGCCTACTTCATGGAGCAGATGAAGCCGGTGTTTGACTATACGTACATGACCATTGTCCCGATTATCGGCGGCGGTGATCGGCTGGGCACGCTGGTGCTGACGCGCGGCAACGGCCCGTTCGTTGACGATGACCTGGTGCTGGCGGAGTACGGCTCGACGGTTGTGGCGATGGAAATTTTGCGCGAGCGGGCGGAGGAGATCGAGATTGAAGCCCGCAGCAAGGCGGTGGTCCAGGTGGCGATCGGCTCGCTGTCGTTCAGCGAAATGGAAGCCGTGGAGCATATTTTTGAGGAGCTGGAAGGCAAGGAAGGGCTGCTGGTGGCCAGCAAAATCGCCGACCGTGTCGGCATCACCCGTTCGGTGATCGTCAACGCGTTGCGCAAGCTGGAAAGCGCCGGCGTCATTGAAACGCGCTCGCTTGGCATGAAAGGCACCTATATCCGCATCCTCAACGATCAACTGGTCGTCGGCATCGAACAATTGAAAACAAAGCTGTAGCCATAGCATTTGCGCCTGAAAAATGGTATGCGGAAGAAGCCCTGCTCTGGAAAAAAGATAGGGCTTTTTTCTTATTGTAACTTCATGTATTATCTTTCATGATAGGAACTAACAAGAGTCCGCGTTACATATTTCAACATTATGGCTACTCTTGCAAATTTTTTTAGTCAAAAAAATGTCGAACGCAGAAGGAGAAATGCCTTCAGTTGTGGAATAAGAAAACAACCATATCTGTGGAAAGTGGGTAAAAAGTATGTTTTTATGGAATAAGCCCGGTTTCAATCTCATGGAGCGGTCCCTGGATGCCTCTGCGTTGCGACAAAAAGTCATCGCCAATAACATAGCGAATGTGGACACTCCTTACTTCAAGCGTTCGGATGTCGTCTTTGAAGAAGTGCTGCAAAATGAGATGAACCCGTCCACTCCTTCTATAGAAGGTTATCGGACAGACCCCCGGCATTTTTTTATAGGGAATTCGACAAATATGGTGACGCCGGAAATTAAAACCGATGAAAACTCGACGATTAACAACAACATGAACAACGTAGATATGGATTATGAAATGTCGCTCATGGCGAAAAACCAACTGAAATATAATGTTCTTGTACAGCAGATGAACAGCGAGTTCAAAAAAATGCACACGGTGCTGGGAGGTAGATAATCATGAGGCTCACCAACGGCTTTGATATCAGTTCCTCGGCTCTGACCGCGCAGCGGCTGCGCATGGACGTCATTTCCTCGAACATCGCCAATGCGGATACGACCCGCGCCAAGTTTGTCAACGGCAAATGGGTGCCTTACACGCGCAAGCTCGTCTCGTTCGAGACGAAAGCGCAGCCAACGTTTGCGCAAACGCTGCAATCCGCGATGGCGGACGGCACGGGCGAAGGTGTGCGCGTGAGCAAAATTTTTGACGATAACGCTCCGCTGAAACAGGTTTATAACCCGACGCATCCTGACGCCGATGAGAATGGTTTTGTCATGATGCCAAACGTCGACGTGCTCAAGGAGATGGTGGATATGATTTCCGCCACGCGTTCCTATGAAGCGAACGTCACAGCCTTGAATGCTTCGAAAGCAATGATAACGAAGGCGCTGGAAATCGGTAAATAAACCAACAACGCGTGGAGGGATATTTCGTGATTGACAAAATCAGCTACAGCCCCATGAACATCATGAGTTCGATTCAACCGAAGGACAACGCAGGAGACGGGGCCGCTACCGTAGGCAAAAATTTCGGAGCATTTCTCAGCGAAGCCGTTAATAATCTGAATCAGCAGCAGCAAACGGTTGACCAGCTCAACGAAAGCTTTGTCAAAGGCGAATTGTCCGACGTTCATCAGCTGACGATTGCTTCGGAGAAAGCTTCCATCGGACTGGAACTGACGGTTCAGGTCAGGAACAAGGTCATTGAAGCGTATCAAGATATTATGCGAATGCAGCTGTAATCGCTTTGCTGCGTAACTTTGGTTTAATGAGGTGACAAGGTGAACGAGACCCTGCTCCAATATTGGCACAACGTCAAACAATATTGGAATCGATACAGTAGAACTACGAAGATCACTTTCATAGCCACGGTTATCTTATTAGTTCTTACAGCTGCTATCATTAGCTTTAACTTATCCAAAACCGAATATTCATTGGCCTTCACCGATTTGCAGCCGAGCGATGCGGCATCGATCAAATCGTATCTGGATACGGCCAAAATTTCGTATATTCTGAGCCCGGACGGCAAGAGCATCCAGGTGCCGACGAATCAGGTCGCCAACGTCAAGCTGGAAGTCGAATCGCAAGGTTTGAACCAGAACGGTTCGCTTGGCTTCGGGGCGTTTAGCGACAGCAGCTCCTTTGGCATTACCGATAACGAGTTCAAAGTCAAATATGTCAACGCCGTGCAAGGCGAACTCCAGCAGTTGATCAACTCGAATCAGGCGATCAGCAGTTCGAAGGTGCTTATCTCCTTGCCGGAGGATGGCCCGTTTCTCAAGCAGCAGGAAGAGCAAGCGACCGCTTCCGTCGTGCTGCAAGTCAAGCCGGGTTATTCGCTCGACCAATCGAAGGTTGACACGATTTACAATCTCGTTTCGCACAGTGTGAAGAACTTGCCGCTGGAGAACATTACGATCTCCGACCAATACGGCGAAAGCCTCGTTTCTTCCAAGCTGGCGGGCGGCGCCGCTTCGGCGAATGTCGTCAGCAGCCAATTCGATATCAACAATCAATTCCGCAACGATCTGCAAAAAAACATCACGACCATGCTCGGCACGATGCTCGGCCGCGACAAAGTTATCGTCAGCGTCTTCTCGACCATGAATTTCGACCAAAAGAAAACACAGGAGCAGCTCGTTACCGCTCCGAATCAGGTGGATCAAAAAGGTTTGGAAATCTCCTTGCAGGAAGCGTCCAAATCGTATCAAAACGACGGGGCCACCGACGGCGGCGTGCCGGGCACCGGCACAACCGACGTTCCGGGGTATCCGGGCTCAAGCAGTTCCGGCAAATCGACGTCCGAGGAGAATAGTAAAACGGTTAATTACGAAGTGAACCGGATTACGAACGATATCGTCTCCACACCGTTTGTCGTCAAGGACTTGAGCATCAATGTCGGGATCGAACCTCCGATCAAAGATGATCCGACCTCGCTGACCGACGATACGAAAGCCGCGATTCAAAGCGCGCTCGTCAACATCGTCAGAGCGGCGCTGGCGGATAATCAAATCACCTACACAGACGAAGAAATCGCCAAAAAAGTTACCGTTATTGCCCATTCTTTTGTGCGGCCGGCGGATGTGGCCACGTCGAGTACATCGAAGTATTTGACCTACGGAGCGTTGGCTCTGGCAGCGCTGGCGGTAGGCGTCATCGGAGGTCTCGTGCTCAGACGCCGCAGAAAAGCGGCGCAAGAGCTGGAGGAGGAACTGGCGGCTCCTGCCAAGGCAGAGTTGCCTACCATCGATATCGAGAATGTATCTAATGACAATCAAGTGCGCAAACAGTTGGAGACACTAGCGAAAAAACGGCCAGAGGATTTTGTCAATCTGCTGCGTACTTGGTTAGTAGACGAATAGAGGTGCACCTGTGTGGCTAAAGCTGCTCAACAAGGGTTAACCGGACGTCAAAAGGCAGCCATTCTTTTGATCAGTTTAGGTCCTGAAGTATCCGCTCAAATTTTCAAACATTTGCGGGAGGAAGAAATCGAGCAGCTGACCTTGGAGATCGCCAACGTCAGAAAGGTAGATTCCATCGAGAAGGAGTCGATCCTCTCGGAGTTTCACCAGATTTGTCTGGCTCAGGAATTCATCTCGCAAGGCGGTATCGCCTACGCCAAAGATATTTTGGAGAAAGCGCTCGGTTCGCAGAAGGCTCTCGACATTATCAACCGGTTGACCGCGACATTGCAGGTTCGACCGTTTGACTTTGCCCGGAAAGCCGATCCCGCGCAAATTTTAAACTTTATTCAAAACGAAAATTCGCAAACGATCGCGCTGGTGCTTTCGTATTTGCAGTCCGATCAGGCTTCGATCATTCTTTCGGCGTTGCCGCAGGAGAAACAGGCCGATGTCGCCAAGCGGATCGCGTTGATGGACAGCACCTCGCCGGAAGTGATCAGCCAGGTCGAACGCGTGCTTGAGCAGAAGCTGTCGGCGACGGTCACACAGGACTATACGAATGCCGGCGGCATTTCGGCGATCGTGCAGATCTTGAACGGTGTCGACCGCGGCACCGAACGGACGATTCTCGATTCTCTGGAAATTCAGGACCCGGAGCTCGCCGAAGAGATCAAAAAGCGGATGTTCGTCTTCGAAGACATCGTCAACATCGACAACCGTTCGATTCAGCGGATTATCCGCGATATCGAAAACGCCGACTTGCAGCTGGCCCTCAAGGTGGCGAGCGAAGAAGTGCGGGAAGCGATTTTCAAAAATATGTCCAAACGGATGGCCGAAACGTTCAAGGAAGAAATGGAATTTATGGGCCCCGTGCGGCTGCGTGACGTTGAGGAAGCGCAAACCCGCATCGTGGCAACGATTCGCCGCTTAGAGGAATCCGGTGAGATCATTATTGCCCGCGGTGGAGGAGATGATATTATTGTCTAACGTCATCAAATCTTTTGCCTACTTGCCATTAAACGAATTGAAGCTGCTTGAAACGATGACGCCCTTGCAATTGATGAAGGCCGGACTTCTGCAGCCGGAAGATGCTTTGGACCAGCTTTCGCCCGAGCAGCAGCAAGAGCTGCAGGAAGCGAACACCTTGAAGGATCAAATTCTCCAGGACGCCGAAGCGTTTGCCGACGAACAGATCCAGCAGGCGATGGAGGAAGTGACCGAACTGCGCGAAGCGGCGCAAAACGATATCGCCCAATGGTGGCAGGAGCGCCGCAGCGAAGACGAAGCGCACATCCAGGAGGCCAGACAGCAAGGCTACGATGAGGGTTATGCGCAAGGGATGCAAGAAGCCGCGGAGTCGCTGCGCATGGAATACAGCGATATGCTGCTGGAAGCGCGTTCGATTCTGGAGCAAGCCTATACGCTGAAACAGCAAATCATCCAGGAATCGGAGCCTTTCCTGATTGAACTGAGCACGTCCATCGCCGAGAAAATCGTCGGCCGTCAGCTGACGCTGCAGCCGGAATGGGTCATCGAATTGATCCAGAAGGTGCTTTTGCGCCGGCGCGAAAAAGGCATTATCACCTTATGCGTAGCTCCTTCGCAGTTTTCCTACATTCAGGATGCCCGTGAAGAGCTTTTGACATCCATCGACTCGCAAGCGGAACTGGAGATTATTCCTGACGCTTCGGTGCAGGATCGCGGCTGTGTGATCCGCTCCTCGTTCGGCAGCATCGACGCCCGCATCGATACGCAGCTTAAGGAAATCAAATCGGCCCTGCAGCAGGTGGCCCAGCAAAGCGAAGGTGCATAAAAAGATGAACTTTCCGCTCCCAAAAGCCGATAAATATAGAGAACACCTTCATCAGATAGATCCGATCCGCGTTAACGGCAAGGTCACGCAGGTGATCGGGTTGACCGTCGAATCGGAAGGGCCGGATGTCAGCATCGGCGACTTGTGCTACATTTATCCGCTCAAGTCGAGCAAGCCGCTTAAGGCCGAAGTTGTTGGCTTCCGCAGCAACAAAGTGATTCTGATGCCGCTTGGCGAACTTGATGCCATCGGACCTGGGTGTGACGTTGTTGGCACAGGGAAACCGCTTACGGTGCAGGTTGGCCATGAGCTGCTTGGCAAGGTGCTCGATGGGCTTGGCCAGCCGCTGGACGGTTCGTTCCTGCCGTCGCGCATGTCGCAATATTCAACGAACAATGCGCCTGGCAATCCGCTGACCCGGCCGCGCGTATTGAACCCGATCAGCGTCGGCGTTCGTTGCATCGACGGTTTGCTGACGATCGGCAAAGGGCAACGCGTTGGTATTTTCGCAGGGTCCGGCGTAGGGAAAAGCACATTGATGGGCATGATTGCCCGCAACACCTCGGCTGACGTCAACGTCATCGCCTTGATCGGCGAGCGCGGACGCGAGGTGCTTGATTTCATCGAACGGGATTTGGGTCCCGAAGGGCTGGCGCGTTCCGTAGTCATTGTCGCTACGTCGGACCAGCCGGCGCTCATCCGCATTAAAGGCGCGATGATCGCCACCAGCATCGCGGAATATTTTCGCGACCGCGGTTTGAATGTCATGATGATGATGGACTCTGTGACCCGCTTTGCGATGGCGCAAAGAGAGGTCGGATTGGCCGTCGGCGAGCCCCCGGCTACGCGCGGCTACACACCTTCGGTTTTTGCGATGCTTCCGCGGCTTCTGGAGCGCTCGGGCACCGGGCCGAAAGGCTCGATCACCGCATTTTATACGGTGCTGGTCGACGGTGACGACATGAATGAGCCGATTGCCGATGCGGTTCGCGGTATTTTGGATGGACATATCGTGCTGAACCGGAATCTCGCCAACAAAGGACATTATCCGGCCATTGACGTGTTAGCGAGCGTCAGCCGCGTAATGAAGGAAATTGTTCCCTATGAACACATGGAGGCGGCCGACCAGCTCAAGCGGCTCCTCTCGATATATAAAAGTTCGGAAGACCTGATCAATATCGGGGCGTACCAACGGGGTTCCAACCCGGATATCGATTTGGCCTTGCAATACATCGGAGCGATTTGGGATTACACGAAGCAGCGGACATCCGAGAAGTTGACTTTTGATGAAGCGCAGCAGCGGCTGATTCAAGAATTTTACAAGGGATGAGGGACCTCTGAATGAAATTCCAGTATTCCTTCCAGCAAATTGTGGATTTGAAAAACAATCAACGGACGCAAGCCGAATGGGTGCTTTCGGAAGCACTTGGCAAGTTGCGCAGCGAAGAGACGAGCTTGCAGGATCTTTTCGAGCAAAAAGCCGAGCTTCATGAACAAATCCATCAGGTATCGGCATCGGCCGTTACGATTTCGCAAATGCTGCTCTTGCAAAATTACATGGATCATCTGGATCAGCAGATCATTCGCAAGCACGAGGACATCCAGATGGCGCAGCAGGTCGTCGAGGTCAAGCAGGAAGTGTTGTCTGAGCGAATGAAAGACGAAGAGGTTTGGAATAAGGCCCGCGAAAAGGCATTCGATCAACATCGGGCTTTTGTGGCCAAGAAAGAGCAGGAAGCGCTCGACGAAATGGCGACCAACCGTTTCAGGCGATTGTCCTGACAGGGAATCCACTAACCGGTAAAGGAGGGAGAAGCAATGGCCGATTCAAGCATGGAAGGCTCTTCCTACAGCGCGCTGGAGCGGTTTCTTATCTGGTTTGTCATTCCGTTCGTATTTACCGCCGTGCTGCTGGGTGTGCTGCTCTCTATCTTTGACTACGATATCAAAAGCAATGTGCAGCGAGCGCTGCATAACATTCCGATCGTCGGCAGTATCGTTCCCGCGCCGCAGGAAAAGCCTGTGGTCGCTGACGGCGACCCGGCGACACCGGCTTCGTCCGATCAGGTTGCCAAGGCGAAGGACGACGAAATCGCCCGCCTGAACGCCAAGGTGACGGAGTTGGAAGCAGCGCTGCAGCAGTCGGATGCGACGGCGGCGAGCAAAGACCAGTCGCTGAAAGACGCTGAGGCCAAGCAGGCCGAGTTGGAAGAGAAGCTGAAGGACCACACGCAAACGCAAGAGGAATACGACAATCAGGTCACGCAGTTGGCAGGCATTTATGCCAATATGTCACCGAGCAAGGCCGCGCCGATCATGCAGAACCTGACCACCAAGGAAATGGTGCTCGTATTCAATAAAATGAAGTCGGACGCACGCAGCGCGATTTTGGAGAAAATGGACCCGAAAATAGCGGCCGAAGCTTCGATTATGATGAAGGATGTCGTACCGGTTCGCGATCAGGAAATCGCCGCTTTGCAGGAACGGCTGGCCGTAAACAGTTCGACAACGGCAGCAACGAAGACGCAGGGGGTCAGCAAAACCGATCTCGGGCAGACGTTCGCCAACATGACGCCCAAAAGCGCAGCCAACGTTTTGCTCGAAATGTACACGGCTTCCCCGGATAAAGTGATTTCCATTCTGAGCTCCATGGATAACGCGTCCCGTTCCAAAGTGATGTCGTCTTTGGCGGATGCTTCCAAAGAGACGGCCGCGGCGATTGCCGCCAAGCTGGCTCAATAAAGCTTCATACTCCACGAAAGGAGGTGAAACCAAGATGGACGTACAAATGCCGGTTACTCCTACTGCATCTTCCCCAACCAGCGGCGCGCAAGCAGGGAAAGCCAGTGCCACTGATGCCGCAACCGCTGCACAGGGCGCAGGAACTTCTCCCGCTTTCACGAAAGTACTGCAAGGGCAAATGCAGCAAAGCAATGAAACAGCCGACGCCACCGATCCCGCACTGACGCTCGCAGGACTTTTGCAAATGCTGCAAGCGTTGACGATGCCGATGCAGCAAGCCGCTGACGCCGATGACGCGCAAGGCGAGGCGCTGCCCGAACTGCTGCTGCAAGCGATGAACAGCACGCCGGAGCTGGCCGATCAACTGCTCCAGGACCCAGCGATGCAGATGTGGTTTGCGCAAGCGCAAGAACTGCTCGCCGCGATGATGGGAGCTGGCGGCAATCAAGCTTCCGGTATCGCCGTGACGCCAAATGCCGCTGCGAATCAGTCGCCGCTGCTGCAAGCCCAGCAAACGCTGCTGACGTTGACGTCGCTGCTCAAGCAGCAGCCCGACAATCCGGTTCTGCAATATTTGACGCAAAATCTGCAGCAAGCTGTGCAGCCGCTCGTTCCCGAGCTTGTGGGCAGCTTCGCGCAAGCGTTGAACGCCGCAGCTTCGCAGCCAAACGTGGAAGCACCTGCTGTTGACGCCGATAGCGCCGCAGAGGTCAAGCCGCATGATGAGCCGGTGAAAGGGGCGAATGCCCACGCCGCCAGCCGTCACGCCGCAGCCAAACAGGCCGCCGCCGCGCCAACACAGGAGGGCGTCGTTGTCGAAGCAGGCACGCCAGATGCGAAAAGCCAACTGGAGACGCTCGCAGCCCGCAATGGCCAACCAACTGCCGCCGTATCCGACAAGCAGCCGTCGGCCGATGCCGGTCAAGCGCCTGCGCCTGAACCCGCAGCTGCCGATTCGGTTCAAGCGCCCAACGTCGCAGGCGTTGTTGAAGCTCCGAAAACGGTCACGGTTCATGAACTGATGAAAACGCCGCCGCAGCCGATTCAAGCCAGCCAGTTTACGCAGGATATGACGCAATACGTGCTGAAAAACATGAAGATCACGTTAACACAGGGCATTTCGGAAGCGAAACTTTCCTTGTTCCCGAAAAACCTCGGCCACGTGGACGTGAAAATTACGATGCACGAAGGCCAACTGATCGCGCAATTTGCCGCCGACACGCTTGCCGGCAAGCAAATGCTCGAAAGCCAGCTTCCGCAGCTGCGTCAAGCGCTGCAAAGTCAAGGCTTGCAGGTGGAAAAGCTGGAGGTTACGCAAAACCAAAACATGCAATCCAGCATGTTCCAGGACCAGCGTCACCAGCAATCTTCCGGTCAGGCGTTCCGCCAAAACAAAAACCGTTCGGGCGACTACGAGCAGGACGTTGATTTCGTTCAAGAAATCGCAGGCGCCACGGAAGCCAGAACAACCGTTTATGGCAACTCCTTTGACGTTACTGCCTAATTCGGCGGCCCAACGAGCAGACCAGCGGGAGGTGAAACTATGGCAACAAACCCGGTCGTCGGCAATGTTTCCGATATTATCAATACCAACAAAAATGCGCAAACCAAGCAAAAAGACAACAATACCTTGGGCAAGGACGATTTCCTGAAAATTTTGATCACCCAGCTGCAAAATCAGGACCCGACCCAGCCGCTGCAGGACCGTGAGTTTATCGCACAGATGGCGCAGTTTACTTCGGTGGAGCAGCTGACGAATATGGCGAACGAAATGAAATCGCTGCGTCAGTCACTGGGCATGGCTTCCGATTTGATCGGCAAATCGATCAGTTGGCTTGCTACCGACGGGACTACCCAATCGGGAATCGTCGATTCCATTACGTTCAAGGACGGGAATCAGTACGCTAATGTGGAAGGAGAGGAAATTTCTCTGGATCAGCTCTCGAAAATCGAGAACCCCGGAGAACCCCAATGACGGAGCGAATATCGATAGGACAACTTTATCCTAGTGCGGTTCCTCCGGCGTCGACGAGACGAACATCCGTACAGCAGCCCGCAGTGGCTTTTGGCAAACCGACCTTTCAGCAATTGCTTCAGGATCAAATTGTTCGGATCAGTCACCACGCAGAGGTCCGACTTAAAGAACGCGGCATCCAGCTTCAACCTGAGCAGCTTGCCAAGCTTGGCTCGGCCATCGACAGAGCCTCGGCGAAAGGCGCGAAGGATGCGCTCATGCTGATGAACGGCACGGCGCTGATTGTGAATGTGCCCAAACGCACCGTTGTGACGGCGCTTGACGGCAATTCCATGAAGGAACACGTATTTACGCAAATCGACAGCGCAGTGATTATTTCTTGACAGGCTGGCCCGTGAAGGAAGCCTGAGAGCCGCCGAACGATCGACGCGGCTCGCTTCACCATCCTACATTTTATAATGAAGCGGAGGAACCTCAATGCTTAGATCTCTGTACTCGGGCGTTTCCGGTATGCGCGGCTTCCAAACGAAACTCGACGTGATCGGCAACAACATCGCAAACGTCAACACTGTCGGCTTTAAAGGCGGACGGGTCATGTTTCAAGATATTTTGAGCCAGACCGTTGCCGGTGTCAGCGCTCCTGACGACCAACGCGGCGGCGTGAACTCGAAGCAAGTTGGCCTTGGCGTCAGCTTGGGTGCGATCGACACGGTGTTCACACCGGGCAGCGCGATGACGACGAACGTGCCGACCGATCTGCGGATCGACGGCGACGGCTTTTTCGCAGTAGGCACGGCCGATCAAACCGATACGCCTTATCTGACGAGGGCCGGCAACTTTACGCTCGACTCGGCTCGCAATCTGGTCAATGCCGACGGCTTGCACGTCATGGGCGTCGACGGCGCGCCGATTCAGCTCAGCGAAGACGTGATCGCATTTTCGATCTCTCAGAACGGCGACATCATCGGCGTTGACGCCGAAGGTGCATCCGCTCCGACCGGACAAAAAATCGCCGTTGTGAAAGTCACCAACCCGGCCGGTTTGGAGAAACTCGGCGGCAACCTGTACCGCATGACGCCGAACGCCAACGCCGACTCGGAGATTGAACTGGTCAGCCCGGCCGATCCAACGGTAGGTACGGGAGCTTTGATCTCCGGCCAATTGGAAATGTCCAACGTTGATCTGACGGGAGAGTTTACGGAAATGATCATCGCACAGCGCGGTTTTCAGGCCAACTCCCGCATTATCACAACTTCCGACGAGGTGCTTCAAGAGGTTGTCAATCTGAAGCGTTAATGATCGATAAGAAGGGGGAGTGAACCTCCCCCTACTCTTTTTGCAGGAGGAGAAAGATGATTTCTCTCACTCGGCTTAACGGCAAGCCCATTGTCGTCAATGCGCTTCTGATCGAATCGCTGGAAGAAACGCCGGACACCATGATTACGCTCACAACAGGAAAGAAAATAACCGTTCTCGAAAAGGGAGCAGTTGTGGTAAGCTTAGTGCAAACCTACTTGCAGGAGATCGGTTTGACTCGGGCAACAATAAAGTCCATGGATACGGAGGGCTCGTAGTGTTCAAGAACAAAGTTTTTATACTCGTCGTTTCCATTTTGATCGCCATTACACTGATCCTGACAGCGGCCTTTGTGTTGTGGAACTTTATGGAGAAGAGCACCACAAGCGACCCGACCAAGCAAGCCGAGGATGCGGTGGCTTCCGTGAAACCGACGAAACCGCCGACGGCCGAAGAGGTCAAAGCGAATACGGCTATCATTAAAGATATCGCCACGAATCTGACAGGGGGTAACGTGGTCAAGATCAGCTTTGCCTTCGAGCTGGAGGATTCGGATACCAAAACAGAGTTTGACAGCCTGCTGGATTCTGCAGTCAAGGGCACGATCGTACAGGTGCTTAACGATATGACGCTGGAGCAAATTCAAGGCAGCAAAGGCACGGACGCGCTGACTTCCACCCTGATGAACAAAATCAATCCGCTGCTGCAAAAAGGGAAAATCCGGCAAATTTGGATTACCGACAAAGTGTTCAACTAAGCTCGCTTTGTGAAGTTGCTTTAAGGGGGTGACGCTAATGGTTGATGTATTATCACAAAATGAGATCGACGCCTTGCTTGCTGCGCTGTCTTCCGGGGAAATGGATGCCGAGGAACTCAAAAAGGAGGAGACGCAGAAGAAGGTCAGGGCTTATGATTTCAAGAGAGCGGTTCGTTTCTCCAAGGATCATATCCGCAGCTTGACCCGCATTCACGAGAACTTCGCCCGCTATTTGACGACGTATTTTTCCGCACAGCTGCGGACTTTCGTACAAATCAACGTCGTTCAGGTCGAGCAGCTGCCCTATGACGAATTTATTCGGTCGATCCCGAAAATGACCATTTTGAACATCTTTGAAGCAGAGCCTTTAGAGGGTCGAATGGTGCTGGAGGTTCATCCCAACGTTGCTTTTGCCATGCTGGACCGGCTTTTGGGAGGGTCGGGCACGTCGCCGACCAAGATCAACGCGTTAACCGAGATTGAAACGATTGTGATGGAGCGCATTTTCAGCAGAGCCTTCGACAGCTTGCAGGAGGCTTGGAAAACGGTAGTCGATTTGGCGCCGCGCCTTGAAGCATTGGAAACGAATCCGCAGTTTATGCAGATCGTATCGCCCAATGAAACGATTGCGCTGATTTCCCTCAGCACGAAAATCGGCGACACGACGGGGATGATCAACCTGTGTATCCCGCACGTTGTCATCGAGCCGATCATGCCGCGCTTGTCGGTGCATCACTGGTTCGTATCCCAGAAAAAGACGAGAGCGCCTGAGGAAGTCGACGCCTTGCAGTCGCGACTGGAGAAAGCGAAGCTGCCGCTGATTGCGGAGCTGGGCAATTCGGAAATTTCCGTTCGCGAATTTTTGAGTCTGGCGGTTGGCGATGTCATTCCGCTGCACAAATCCGTTGAAGACCCGCTTCAAGTCAAAGTTGGCGAGAAGCTGAAATATCTCGGAAGCCCTGGAACCGTAAGAGGGAAAATGGCCATCCAGATCACCGATATCGTACAAGAAGGAGAAGAAGAGCATGACGAATAATAAAGATTATTTGTCGCAGGAAGAAATCGACGCTCTGCTGCGGCAAACGTCGGATGACAGTTCCGCATCTTCGAATCAAGGGCCGCCTCGTGTGGAAGATTACTTGTCTTCTCTGGAGCAGGACGCCCTGGGCGAGATTGGCAACATCACCTTCGGCAGCGCGGCAACGGCGTTATCTACGCTTCTGGGCAAAAAGGTCGATATTACGACGCCCAAGGTATCCGTGATTGCCAAAGAAGAGTTGCAAGCGGAGTTTCCGAAGCCGCACGTTGCCGTACACGTCAACTATGTCGACGGCTTTGACGGCATCAATCTCCTGGTCATTAAAGTGCGCGACGCGCAGGTGATCGCCGACTTGATGATGGGCGGAGACGGTACGGGCGAATTTGCCGATTTGTCGGAAATTCACATTAGCGCCGTGCAGGAAGCGATGAACCAGATGATGGGTTCCTCGGCTACGTCCATGTCGACCATCTTCAATCGCTTCGTCAATATTTCGCCTCCTGGCATCGATATTTTGAATTTACCGCAAGGAGAAGGAAAATTACCCAACGAAGACGTATTTATTAAGATATCGTTCCGACTGACGATTGGCGACCTTATTGACTCCAACATTATGCAGCTGCTTCCTGTCACATTTGCGCGAGATATGGTGTCGATTTTGCTGGGTGGTGCCGGCGATTCCGCTCCTGCTCCCGCACCGGCTGCTCCTGCGCCTGCTGCGCCGCCGCGTCAGGAGACCCATCAAGCGCCGCCGCCTGCAGCGCCATCGGCACCGCCGGTTTACGAGCAGCCGCCAGCCGCTTATCAACAACCGGCTCCGTACCAGCAGCCGATGTACGAACAGCCGATGTACCAGCAACCGCCGATGTATCAACAGCAGCCTCCCATGGCTCCGCCGCCGATGTATCCGCCACAGCAGCCGATGTACCAGCAACCGCCCGCAGGCTACGGCATGCCTAACCGCAATGTGAATGTGCAGCCGGTGCAATTCGGCAATTTGCAATCGGGCGGGATGGCGCATGCGGACGACTCGAACCTTAATTTACTACTGGATATCCCTTTAAAGGTCACAGTAGAATTAGGTAGAACGCATAAGGTCATCAAAGACATTTTGGAGCTTTCCCAAGGTTCCATTATCGAGCTGGATAAGCTTGCCGGCGAGCCGGTGGACATCTTGGTGAACAATAAGCTGATTGCCAAAGGCGAAGTCGTCGTCATCGATGAAAACTTCGGGGTTCGCGTAACTGATATTGTCAATCAGTGGGAACGAATTCAGAAGTTACAATAACTTATTATCCTAGGAGGACTGTTTACTAATGGCTAACCGAATTCTTATTGTTGATGATGCAGCATTTATGCGTATGATGATCCGTGATATTTTGACCAAAAATGGATATGAGGTATGCGGTGAAGCCAACGACGGCAATCAAGCTGTGGAAAAATACAAAGAACTCAAGCCCGATCTGATCACGATGGATATCACGATGCCGGAGATGGACGGAATTGCCGCTTTGAAGGAAATCAAAAAGCTCGACGGCAACGCCAAAGTCATCATGTGTTCCGCAATGGGTCAGCAGGCGATGGTGATTGATGCAATTCAAGCGGGAGCCAAAGATTTTATCGTCAAGCCATTCCAGGCCGACCGCGTTATTGAAGCGATCAAAAAGACTCTCGGATAATCGCCCGCATTCGGTCTGAGTCTTACATAAACCGAAAGGGATGTGGACATTGACAAGACTCAAAGCCAAATGGCCGTTGACGTTGTCGCTCGTATTTGCAGCATCGCTGGCCCATGGCGCTGTCAGTTGGGCCGCCGGGGGCGACCCGGACGTTGCCACGCCGGATTTGCCGACGATGAGCACGCTGGATTCCTTGCAAATGATCGGCAAGGTCATTTTGTTTCTGATTTTGATCATTGCGTTGTTTTTTGTTTTGATCCGCTTTCTCGGACGCCGTAACCAAAACTCGTTTTTCGGCAAGCCGATTCGCTCCTTGGGAGGCGTACCGCTCGGACAAAACAAATCGATCCAGGTCGTGGAAATCGGACACTCGCTGCTGGTTGTGGGCGTCGGCGACAATATTCAACTGCTGGATAAGATCAACGACGCCGAAGAGGTCGCGTATGTGACCGCGCTTTTAACAACGGCCGACGGCGAACCGAACGGTCTTATGACTGTGGGCAAATGGCTCGGCAAACTGTCCCAACGCAAAAAAGACGTCGAGGAGGATGTGGAAATTACTTCTTCATTCCAAAACGTGTTTCGCGACAAGTTAAACAAGGTGTCAAGCCGCAATAAAAATGTGGAGCAATGGCTGGAAGATCAAAACCAAAAAGATCGGTTGAATGACGAATGAAGACATATAAATGGGCACTGATTCCGCTACTTCTCGTGATGTCGGCCTTCTTGCTCTCCGCAACCGCGTGGGCGGCCGATCCGGTGCCGCCCGTCGATCCGATTCCGGGCGTCAGCGTCAACATCGGTTCCGGCGGAACGGCGGGAGCGTCCAGCACAGTCTCCATTTTGCTGCTGCTGACGATTCTGAGCCTCGCGCCTTCGATTCTTGTGCTGATGACCAGCTTTACGCGGATCGTCATCGTGTTGGGATTCGTCCGAACGTCGCTGGGAACGCAGCAAATGCCGCCGAATCAGGTGTTGATCGGACTTGCGCTTTTTCTGACGTTTTTCGTCATGTCGCCGACCTTGAGCGAAATCAATCAGGTGGCGCTCCAGCCTTACCTGAAAGGGACGATTACGCAAACGGCGGCGCTTCAGCAAGCCGCGACACCGATCAAAAAATTCATGTTCAGCCATACGCGCGAAAAAGATTTGAAGCTGTTTTTGGACTATACGAAAGCGCCTAAGCCTTCGGGTGTAGACGATATTTCCTTGACGACGCTCGTTCCCGCTTATGCGATCAGCGAGCTGAAGTCGGCGTTTCAAATGGGCTTTATGATCTTTATCCCGTTTCTGGTTATCGACATGGTCGTATCCAGTACCTTGATGGCTATGGGCATGATGATGCTTCCGCCGGTAATGATTTCGTTGCCTTTCAAAATATTGCTGTTCATTCTGGTGGACGGCTGGTATCTGGTTGTGAAGTCATTGCTGATCAGCTATAGTACATGATCCCAAAGCGGAGGTCACTTACATGGGTTCGGAATTCGTAATACGCATTGCCGGCGAAGCCGTGTATACGGTGCTCAAAGCAAGCGCGCCGATGCTGATCATCGGGCTTGTCGTCGGGTTGATCATCAGTATTTTTCAAGCTACGACGCAAATCCAGGAACAGACGCTGGCGTTCGTTCCGAAAATTGTCGCTGTGCTGTTGTCGATTTTGATTTTTGGTCCGTGGATTTTGAATACGCTCGTTGACTTCACTTACAATTTGCTGAACAACCTTTACAAATTTGTGGGTTAGGTTGTGAGCGACGATGGAACTTTTTTTTCAGTTTTGGCCTACGTTTCTGCTTGTTTTTTGTCGAATCACATCGTTCTTTGTCGTGGTGCCGATATTATCGGCGAAAAACGTGCCGACGACGTTGAAAATCGGCTTGTCCGTATTTTTGTCGCTGATTGCGTTTACCGGCATGGGCGCCGATCAGGCGGTCACATTCGACGCACAGTACATCTTGCTCATTGTCCGCGAGATTTTGATCGGAGTCTTGTTGGGATTCGTTTCGTATCTGTTTTTTACGGTTGTGCAGATCGCCGGCTCGTTTATGGACCTGCAGATGGGGTTCAGCATTGCCAACGTCATCGATCCGCTGACGGGCGTTTCGTCTCCGATGCTCGGCAATTTGAAATATATGATCGCGATGTTGCTGTTTTTAACGTTCGACGGTCATCATTTTCTAATTCGGGCCATTTTGGACAGCTATCAATGGGTGCCGCTCAACAATGAGCTGTTTGCCCGCATCTATGGCGGACAAATTTCCGATTTTTTGTTCAAATCGTTTTCCACGATGTTTTACTTGGCGTTTCAATTGGCGGCTCCCGTCGTCGCGGCGATGTTTTTGACCGACCTCGGCTTGGGGCTGTTAACGCGGGTAGCGCCGCAATTCAACATTTTCGTCGTGGGCGTTCCCTTGAAATTGATTCTCGGCTTTATGCTGTTGGTGCTCTTGTTTCCAGAACTGCTGTCGCTATTTAGCGGATTGTTCCAGTCGATGTTCAAAACGATGGAGCAGCTGTTGCAAATCATTTCAGGCACGCAGCCAACCCCGCCGTGAGCAGGAGGAGTCCCGTGGTACCGTATCGCTTGCAGCTTGACCTGCAGTTGTTTGCCGGGGAAAAAACCGAACCGGCGACGCCGAAAAAGAGGCAGGATGCCCGGAAAAAGGGCCAGGTTGCCAAAAGCTCCGATCTGCCTGCTGCGTTTATTTTATTTTTTTCGTTTCTGCTGTTTTTCATGTTTGGCGGATTTATGAAGGAGCGGACCGTGGGGCTGTTTCGGCACGTGCTGGAAAACCAGTTGACGATGGACGTTACCGTCGGCAATGTGCGGACGCTGTTTGCGGATCTGGTGATGCAAGGGCTGGCGCTGCTGGCGCCGATGTTTATTTTGACCGTCGTGATCGCGATTCTTGCCAACTACTTGCAAATCGGCCTGATGTTTACCGGCGATCCGCTGATGATGAAATTCAGCAAGATCAATCCGATTGAAGGCTTCAAGCGCATGTTTTCGATGCGTACGCTGATCGACTTTTTGAAGTCGACGTTGAAGCTGCTGGTCATCGGTTATGTCGTTTACTCCACGCTGTGGGGCGCCAAAACGAAAATGCTGGTGCTGGGGCATACGCCGCTGGAACATTCGTTTTCGTACATTGCGTCCGTCACGCTCACATTGGGCATCAAAATCGGACTGATTCTCGTGGTGATCGCGATTTTCGATTACATTTACCAGAAATACGAATTCGAGAAAAGCATCAAGATGTCCAAACAGGATATCAAGGATGAATATAAGAAAAGCGAAGGCGACCCGCTTATTAAAGGCAAAATCCGCGAACGGCAGCGCCGCATGGCGATGCAGCGGATGATGCAGGAAATTCCCAAGGCGGATGTGGTGATCACGAACCCGACGCATTATGCGGTCGCGATTCGATACGATGCCAGCCGCATGCAAGCGCCGACGGTGTTGGGCAAAGGGACCGATTTCATTGCGCTGAAAATCAAGGAAACCGCCAAGCAACATGGCGTTATGATTATGGAAAACAAGCCGCTCGCGCGTGCGCTGTATGCCCAGGTCGAGATCGGGGAATCGATTCCCGCCGAACTGTTCCAAGCGGTCGCCGAAGTGCTGGCATACGTATATAAGGTGAAGGGACGCTCCAGTTAACGGTAGGAGAGAGGAGGTACATCCAGATGAAAATGAAAGATTTGATCGTTCTCGTAGGCGTGATCGGGATCGTGCTGATGATGGTTGTACCGATACCGACTCCGCTGCTCGATTTTTTGCTGATTATTAATATTTCCGTTGCGCTCATGATTATTTTGGTCGGCATGAATACGCAGGAGGCGTTGCAATTTTCCATTTTCCCCTCCTTGCTGCTCGTGACGACCTTGTTCCGGTTAGCGCTGAACGTGTCGACAACCCGGAACATTTTGGCGCATGCCGAAGCCGGCAACGTGGTCAGAACTTTTGGTTCCTTCGTCGCCCAAGGCAATATCGTGGTGGGCTTCGTCGTGTTCCTGATTCTCGTATTGGTCCAGTTTATCGTCATTACCAAAGGTTCTGAGCGCGTTGCCGAAGTGGCGGCCCGCTTTACATTGGATGCGATGCCCGGCAAGCAGATGAGTATCGACGCCGACTTGAACGCCGGTTTGATCAACGAGCAGCAGGCCCGGGAGCGCCGGCAGAAGATTGAACGCGAAGCCGACTTCTACGGAGCTATGGACGGTGCGAGCAAATTCGTCAAAGGGGACGCGATCGCCGGCATCATTATTCTGATCATCAACGTGCTCGGCGGCTTGATCATCGGGGTGACGATGAAGGGCATGTCGTTTGCCGAAGCCGGACAAACATTTTCCGTTCTGACGATCGGCGACGGCCTCGTCAGCCAAATCCCGGCGCTGTTGATTTCAACTGCGGCGGGCATTATCGTGACCCGGGCTTCCTCGGAAGGCAATCTCGGTCACGACATTACTTCGCAGATTACGGCGCAGCCCAAGCTGCTTTATATCGTAGCAGGCACCCTGGCGCTGCTCGGAACCTTTACGCCGATCCATTGGTATACGACGTATCCGATCGGCGCCTTGCTCGCGTTTGCCGCTTACCGGATGCAGATGAATTTGCGCCGCAAGGCCGTGCAGGATGAGCAGATGGTCGAGGAGCAGCAGATCGAGGAAGTGCGCAGCCCGGAAAGCGTCATCAGCTTGCTGCAGGTCGATCCGATCGAATTCGAGTTTGGCTACGGCTTGATTCCGCTGGCTGATTCCCAGCAGGGTGGGGACTTGCTCGACCGGATCATTCTGATTCGCCGCCAGTGCGCGCTGGAGCTGGGCATCGTCGTGCCGGTTATCCGCATTCGCGACAACATCCAGCTGCGGCCCAACGAATATATCATCAAAATTAAAGGCAATACGGTGGCCCGCGGCGAATTGTTACTTAATCACTATTTGGCGATGAGTCCCGGTTTCGACGACGATTCGATTTCCGGGATTGAGACGACGGAGCCGGCGTTTGGCCTCCCGGCGATCTGGGTGGACGAAGCGACGAAAGAGCGCGCCGAGCTATCCGGCTACACTGTTGTCGACCCGCCTTCCGTGGTGGCGACGCATTTGACGGAAGTGATCAAGAAACATGCTCACGAGTTGCTTGGCCGTCAGGAGACGAAAGCGCTCGTCGAGAACGTCAAGGAAACGTACCCGGCGCTTGTCGACGATCTGATTCCATCCGTGCTGAATGTGGGCGATGTGCAGAAGGTGCTGTCCAAGCTGCTGCGGGAGAAAATTTCCGTCCGCGACCTTGTAACGATTCTCGAGACGTTGGCCGATTACGGTTCTTATACGAAGGACCCGGAAATTTTGACCGAATACGTCCGCCAGGCGTTATCGCGGCAAATTACCCAGCAGTATACGGCTTCCGGCGATTCGCTCAAGGTGATCACGGTCGGGCCGTCGGTGGAGAAGAAAATCGCCGAATCCGTCCAGCAATCCGATCAAGGCAGCTATCTGGCGCTCGACCCGTCTTCCTCGCAGATTATTTTCCACCGCGTCAGCGAGCAGATTACGAAGTTGATTCAATCCGGGCAGCAGCCGGTCATTTTAACCTCGCCGACGATCCGCATGTATTTGCGCCAGCTGCTGGAACGTACGCTGCAAGATATTCCGGTGCTGTCGTACAGCGAATTGGAGCCTAGCGTTGAAATTCAAAGCATGGGGGTAGTCAATTTATGAGAGTAAAACGATACGTGGTTGATTCCATGCCTGATGCGCTGCAAAAAATTCGCTCGGATCTGGGAAAAGACGCGGTGATTTTAAATACGAAGGAAATCCGGTCCGGCGGGTTTCTCGGGTTGTTCGGCAAAAAGCGGATCGAAGTGATCGCGGCCACCGATTCAAGCTCTGGCGCTGGAGCGGCCAAAGGCAAACACGCGCCGCCCAAACCGCCCATTGTCCAGCAGCAGCGTCCCGCGGCTGTGGCGACGCTCGAGCAAGAGCGGCGTTCCGATTTCCCCGAAGTGCCGGACGTGCTGGCTCCTGTGAAAAAGGAAGCGGCGATTGCGCCGCCGGTGTTGGCCAAGGAGCCTGCGGCTGTGCCGGTGCCGTCGGCGTTCGCCGCGGTATACGCCGCAGCCCAGATGGCATCGGCGCCAGCCGCTGCCGCCACGGCGGCCGTGGCGGCCAAGCCGAAGGAGGAGCTGCTGCTTGAAGAAATCAAGCAGATGAAGGAAATGATGCGCAAGCTGACGCTGTCGGCGGCGGTGGCGCCGGAAGTGCCGGAGCCGCTGCAGAAGCTGGAGCGCCGCCTGCTCAATCAGGAAGTCGACTCCGGGCTGGTGGAGACGCTGATTGCCCAGGTGCAGCAGGAAGCCGCCGAACTCGAAGAGCCGATCACCGACGAAGCGGTCGAAAGCTCGATCCGCCGCCAGTTGAGCGAGCTATTGCGCACCGGAGCGCACAAGCGCATTTCGACCGATACGCGGGTCGTTCATTTCGTGGGGCCAACCGGGGTCGGCAAGACGACGACGATCGCCAAGCTGGCGGCCGAGCAGGTGCTCAAGTTCCAGCGCAAGGTTGGTTTCATCACCTCGGATACGTACCGGATTGCCGCGATTGAACAGCTCAAAACGTACGCGACGATTTTGAACGTGCCGATCGAAGTCGTCTTTTCGCCGCAGGATTTGGCCAAGGCGTTCCATCAACTGGAAGGCTGCGATGTGATCTTTATGGACACGGCCGGCCGCAATTTTCGCAACGAAATGTACGTTTCCGAATTGAATGCGCTGCTCAAGACGCAAGGCCAAAGCGAAACGATTCTCGTGCTCAGCCTGACGACCAAATACAAGGATATGCGGGCGATCACGAATAATTTTAATAAATTCAAGCTGGATAAGGTGTTGTTCACGAAAATGGACGAAACCGATTCGTACGGTTCGATCCTCAATTTGATTCACGATTTCTCGTTGCAGCTTTCCTACGTAACGAACGGTCAAAGTGTCCCGGACGATATTTCCGAGATGGACGAAAAGCAAATCATTGATCTGTTATTGGAGGATCGAGATCATGACTGATCAAGCACAGGGGTTGCGGAACCTGGTACAAATCCAGAATGAAAAAGGGACGAAAGCCACCAGGGTCATCACCGTAACCAGCGGCAAGGGAGGCGTCGGCAAGTCGAATTTTACGCTGAACTTTGCGCTTACGTTGCAGGCTCAAGGCTACAAGGTGCTGGTGTTCGACGCTGATATTGGCCTCGCCAACATTGACGTGTTGATGGGGATATCGTCCAAATACAACCTTTATCATCTGCTCAAGCGGCAGAAGACGATCTGGGAAATCATCCAGAAGGGCTACAACGATCTGGAATTCATTGCCGGCGGTTCCGGCTTTAACGACTTGCTCCGCTTGACGGAGGAGGAGCTGGATTATTTCGCCGAGCAGGTCTCGCAGTTGAACGGCTACGTCGATTTTATTATTTTCGACACGGGCGCCGGTCTTTCCAAGGAAACGCTGAAATTCATTTTGGCCGCCGAAGAAACGATTGTTGTCACCACGCCTGAGCCGACTTCGATCACCGACGCCTACGCGATCATCAAAATGGTCAATTCGATGGGGCATAAAGTCCCGTTCCGCCTGGTGATCAACCGAGTGACGGACTTGAAGGAAGGCAAGCAGACGGCTGACAAAATCAGCCTCGTCGCCAAGCAGTTTCTGCAGTTGGACATTCCGACGCTGGGTTATGTCGACGATGATAACAGCGTTTCCAAAGCGGTGAAAAAACAGGTGCCGTTTACGGTGGCGTTTCCGAACTCTTCGGCCTCGCGCGGCATTCAGGACCTGGTCAGCCGGTTCATCAGCGGGCAACTGCCGACGGAAGCCGCGGCCGCAGCGGGCGTCAAAGGCTTTTTAAACAAAATGATCAAGATGCTGAAATAGCTGTTATGTATCTTACGTCCGGTCGCAACCGACCGCTATTCTGCTCATAAAGGGAGGGAAACAGCATGGCGCCATATAACATACTCGTAGTTGACGACTCCGTCTTTATGCGCAAAATCATCAGCGATCTGATTTCGGAAGATCCGCAATTTCGCATTGTCGGAACGGCCAAAAACGGCAGAGAAGCCGTGGAACAAGTCAAGCTGCTGCGGCCGGATGCTGTGACTATGGACGTCGAAATGCCGGAAATGAACGGTCTGGACGCGCTCCAGCGCATCATGGCCGAGCAGCCGACGCCGGTCGTCATGCTGAGCTCATTGACACAGGAAGGAGCGCTGGAGACGATCCGCGCGCTGGAGTTGGGAGCGATCGACTTCATTCGCAAGCCGTCGGGTTCGATTTCGCTCGATTTGTATAAAGTGAGGCTGCTGCTGCACGAGAAACTGGGGATTGCGGTGAAATCCAAGCTGCGGACCACGCTGGCGGCTCCGCCAGCCAAGCCGCCGCTGACGCCGCGTGCGCCGCGGCCCGGAACTGCGGCGATGAAGCCGCCGGATGGGAAAGCCGGCCCGCGGCCGGAAGGAGCGACGCATTTCGAGCATTTGGTGGCCATCGGCACCTCGACGGGCGGACCGAAGGCGCTGCATCAGGTGATCTCGCAAGTTCCGCAAGGGTTTCCGGCCCCGATCTTGATCGTGCAGCATATGCCGCCGAATTTCACGAAATCGCTCGCGCAGCGGCTGAACGATATTTCGCAGATTCAGGTGGTCGAGGCGCAGGAGGGCGATGTGCTGCAAACCGCCAAAGCCTATGTGGCGCCAGGCGGCTGGCATATGACCGTCTACCGGGATTCGTCGCGAACGTACCGGATTCGGCTCAATAAGGAAGATCCCCGTTCTGGACACCGTCCCTCCGTGGATGTCATGTTTGAGTCCCTGCTTGCTTTTAACGAATTGAAAAGGCATATCGTGCTGATGACCGGTATGGGCAGCGACGGAGCCAGAGGGATGCTTGCGCTGAAGGAAGCAGGCGCGGTGACGACGATTGCGGAATCGGAAGAGACTTGCGTCGTGTACGGAATGCCCCGATCAGCCGTCGAGCTGAAGGCAGCGATGCATGTTATTCCGCAGCAGGAGATTACGCCGAAGCTGGTGCAAGCCGTCATACCTTGAGAACAACCGTTATAAGCAGGTTACATAACGACCCTTATGGAGGTGTATGGATTTGGAACTGAATCAATATTTATCCATGTTTATCGACGAATCCAAAGAGCATTTGCAGGCGATGAATGAAAACTTGCTGAGCCTGGAAAGCAATCCCGCGGATATTGCCATTGTTGCTAATATTTTTCGTTCGGCGCACACCTTGAAAGGGATGTCCGCGACGATGGGCTTTGAAGATATCGCCGCGCTGACGCATGAAATGGAAAATGTGCTCGATTTGGTGCGCAACAGCAAGCTGGCGATGAATCCCTTTATTTTTGATTGCGTGTTCAAAAGTCTCGATTCGCTCGAGTCGATGGTCGAAGACATCATTCAGGGCGGCACAGGCAAAGCGGACGTCACGCAAATCGTCGCTGCGCTGCGCTCGATTGTTACCGGCGATTACAACAAGCCGGCAGCGGGAGGAGGCGCCCAGGCGGCGGCTCCGGCCAAAAAGGAAGCCGTCAAAGGCATCGAGGTCGACGAGTTTCAATATTCGATTTTGCAGCAGTCGATCGATTCCGGGTTTCACGTCTTTTACATCGAAGTTACGGTTCGCGAGGATTGCGTGCTGAAAGCGGCGCGCGCTTATATGGTTTTCGACCAGCTGTACCAGAACGGGGAAATCGTCAAATCGACGCCTTCCGTTCAGGAAATCGAGCAGGAGAAATTCGACCGCTCGTTTTCGGTGTATTACATTTCGCGCATTGACCAGGAAGCGCTCGATAAGCTGATTTCCAGCGTATCGGAGATTCAGTCTCCGCTGATCATGGCCGTCGACAAAACGTCGTTGGAGGAAATGTCGCGTTCCAAGGCCGAGGCGGAAGTGGTTTCCGCTTCCAAGGAAATCGCGCCGGCGGCTCCGGCCGCGCCAGTTGCGGCGCCGAAAGCCGAGCCGGCTGCACCCGCCGCCGCCCGTCCGGCGGCAGGCGGAGCGCCGGTGGCCAACCGGACGATCCGCGTCGACATCGAGCGCCTCGATGCGCTGATGAACCTGTTCAGCGAGCTTTTGATCGACCGCGTGCGGCTTGAGCAACTGGCCAGCGAGGTCAAGCGCAGCGAGCTGACGGAAACCGTCGAGCACATGTCGCGCGTCAGCAGCGATTTGCAGAACATTGTGCTGAAGCTGCGGATGGTGCCGGTCGATTCCGTGTTCAACCGCTTCCCGCGGATGATTCGCGATTTGGCGAAATCGCTGGATAAGAAGGTCGATCTGATCATCACCGGCGCCGAAACCGAGCTCGACCGCACGGTCATCGACGAAATCGGCGATCCGCTCGTCCATTTGCTGCGCAACGCCGTCGACCACGGCATCGAACCGATTGTCGACCGGGTGGCCGCAGGCAAAAACGAAACGGGCACGATCCACCTGCGCGCGTTCCACAGCGGCAACCACGTGTTTATCGAAATTGAAGAAGACGGCCGCGGCATCAACCGCGAGAAGGTGCTGAAGACCGCGCTCAAAAACGGGCTTGTCACCCAGGAGCAAGCAGCCAAGCTGAGCGACAGCGAAGTGTACCAGCTGCTGTTCGAATCGGGCTTTAGCACCGCCGATAAAATTTCCGACATTTCCGGCCGCGGCGTCGGTCTGGATGTCGTCAAAACGAAAATCCAAATGCTGGGCGGCCACGTGCAGGTCGACTCGAAATTCGGCCAAGGCAGCAAGTTCTCCGTGCAGCTGCCGCTGACGCTGTCGATCATTTCGGCAATGCTCGTGAAGCTGGGCAGCGAGAAATATGCGATTCCGCTGTCGTCGATTGTGGAAACGGCCGCCGTGCAGCGCAGCCAAATCCGCAACATTCACGGCAACAAAATGATCGATTACCGCAAATCGGTCATTCCGCTCGTCTCGTTAAGCCATCTGTTTGAGATCCCGGACTACAACGAAGAGGACGAAGAAGAGACGGAAATCGTCGTCGTCCGCAAGGGCGACAAGCAAGTGGCGCTGATGGTCGACGAGTTTATCGGCCAGCAGGAGATCGTCTTGAAGTCGCTTGGCAAATATTTAACCGGCATGTTTGCGATTTCCGGCGCGACGATTCTCGGGGACGGGCAAGTGGCCTTGATTATCGATCCGAACGCTTTGATCAAGTAATCATTCCATTACTAGGAGGTTTTTACGATGGGAGAAGAAAAAAAGGTAATCGTGTTCGCGCTGGGAACGGAAGAATACGGCGTTGAAGTGGAAAAAGTCAGAACGATTGAAAGAATGCAGCCTTTGACGCGCGTGCCGAAAGCTGCCGACTTCATCAAAGGGGTGATCAACCTCCGCGGCGTCGTCATTCCCATCATCGATCTGCGCGCCCGCTTTGGCCTCAGCCAAGCGGAATATACAGACGCTACGCGGATGATCATCGTCTCGCAAGGCGAATACGAGGTTGGCTTGATCGTCGATTCAGCCAATGACGTCATCGATCTGGACACCGACGATATCGACAACCCGCCGGAAATCGTCGGCGGCATCAAAGCCAAATATTTGGACGGCATCGCCCGGATCGGGGACGATCGGCTGCTGGTGCTGCTGAATCTGGAGCAAGTGCTGGAGAAGCACGAGATTCAACAATTGGAAAGAATCGAGGACTAGAAACGTGGACGTGTTCAAAAATCTCGAAGACTTCCAAATGGACGTCCTGAAGGAAGTAGGCAACATCGGCGCGGGGCATGCGGCTACCGCGCTGTCCACGCTTTTGGATAAGCCGATCGATATGCTTGTGCCGAAAGTGCGGATGATGCCGTTTGAAGAAATTTGCGAAAGCGTCGGCGGCGCCGAGACGGTTGTACTGGCGATTTTCCTGCGCGTGGAAGGCGATGCGCCGGGCAACATGTTTTTCATTCTCCACCTGGAGTCGGCCAAAAACATGCTGCGCAATCTCGTCGGCTTGGAGATCGGGCAGGATGAGGCTTACTCCGAGCTGGAGCTGTCGGCGCTCAACGAAATCGGCAACATTCTGGCCGGCTCCTATCTGTCGTCGCTCGCCGACTTTACCCGCTTGAACATGTCGCCGACCGTACCGTCGCTGGCGATCGACATGGCCGGTGCGATCCTGAGCTTTGGCTTGCTGCAGTTCGGTGAAATGGGCGATCAGGCGCTTTTGATCGATACGAAGTTTTTGGAAGGGGAAAATGAAGTACAGGGGCATTTTTTCCTTATCCCCGATCCAGAGTCGTTCGGTAAAATTTTCACCGCCTTAGGGGTAGAGGCTCCATGATTCAAGACAACCTGATCAAGGTGGGGATGGCTGATTTGAATGTCGCTCACATGACCGGTGTTCTAAAAACGACAGGACTCGGCTCTTGCGTAGGTGTCACCCTGTATGACAGCCGCGTGAAAGTGGCCGGAATGGCCCATGTGATGTTGCCCTCCTCGGAGATCGCCCGGGAAGGTTCGCTCAACATCGCGAAATACGCAGATACCGCCATACCGGAGCTGATTGGCCGGATGGAGAAACTCGGCGCGCACGTCAGCCGCATGGAAGCGAAGCTGGCCGGCGGCGCTCAGATGTTTGCATTTGCGGGAAATCATGATACGATGAGGATAGGACCAAGAAATGTAGAATCCTGTAAGGAAATGCTGAAAAAATACAATATTCCGATTAAAGCTGAGGATACCGGCGCCAACTTCGGCCGCACGATCGAATTTGATTGTGAAACCGGCGTGCTGAGCATCCGCAGCGTACAACAAGGAGTCAAGGAATTATAAACCATGATAGGAACCTTGCGAATAAATTGGATGGTTGCCGCCCTGGCCGGACTGTTTACGTTTGCGCTTTCCGTAGGGAACAATTTATTTTTGACGACATGTTTGAAAAGCTTTTACAGCTTTGCCATCGTGTTTGTCCTGACGTTCGGGTTTAGATGGGTGCTTGGCGCCGTGGCCGGTTTGGACCGGGCTGCTGCAAACCCGGCTAAAGCCGACGACGGAGCGGCACCGCATGTGGGCGGACAGCTTGATTTGACGACGCCCGCAGAAGATGAAGCTACGCGCCAGATGCTTAGAACGATGCCGGGCCAGGATGACCCGGAAGCCGGCGCCGGCGAAACGCAGTTTTCACCGCTGAATCCGCCCAAATTGGTCACCAAGAACAACCTGGATCCCGAACAACTCGCTGGTGCATTAAGGCGTCTGTCAGAAGATTAAGGATGGTGAAACTAGGCCATGATCGAACAAAAGCAATCTCAATTGGCCCATATCGAGCTCTGGAAGCAGTGGAAGGAAGAGGCTTGGTTGCCGGCCAAACAGGCTTTGATCGAAACGTATTTGCCTCTGGTCGACTATGTGTCCGGCCGGCTGGCCATCGGGTTGCCGAAGACGGTGTCAAGAGACGATCTGAGCAGCTATGGCGTGATGGGATTGATTGACGCTGTCGAAAAGTTCGATTACGCACGTGGCCTGCAGTTCGAAACGTACGCTTCATGGCGCATTCGCGGTGCGATCATCGACGGTCTCCGTCAGGGCGATTGGGTGCCCCGCTCGGTTCGCGAGAAGGCGAAGAAGATCGAGGAGGCTTATCAGAAGCTGGAGCAGCACTATTTGCGTTCGGTGACGGATGCGGAAATCAGCGAATATTTGCAGGTCAGCGAGCAGGAATTTCAGCATATGCTGCAAGATATCGCCATCACGACGGTTTGTTCGATCGACGACCCGATCCGTGAGGAAGATTCCGAAACCCGGCTTTCGCTGCTTGTCGATGAAAAGGCCAAAAACCCGGAGTACAAGGTTAACGAATTTTTTCTCAAAGAATCGTTAGCCAAGGCGATTGAACGCTTGACCGAAAAAGAACGCACGGTGGTTTCCCTGTTTTATTATGAGGAGCTTTCGTTAAGCGAGATTGCAGAAGTGATGAACTTGTCTCCTTCCCGTATTTCCCAATTGCACTCCAAGGCCATTTTGCGGTTGAAGGGCGTGTTGGGCCGGTTCAAGGTGCAGTTGTTTCAAGATACTTAATGCCATGGGTCGCGAAAGGTGGTATGTCCAATGAATGAACGGATCATGCCTTTGGATTATTACATCACGATTTCCTTATCTGACGACAAGCTGGTGGCGTATTTGCTGATCAGCAATGCCGATGAGCAATTCACCGTGCGTTTCGATCAGTTGGAAGACTTGCTGCGTGCCAATCATGTTGTGCATGGCGTCGATACGGCGCAGCTCGCTTTGATTGCGGCAGATCCAAAGCCCTATTATTTTCAAAAGGTGGTCGTCGCGACAGGCACGAAACCGCTTGACGGCCAAAATGGCTACATCCGTTACGTGTACGACTTGGAGAACGATTCCAAAAAACCGCTTGAGCTGGAAGACGGCACTGTGAACTATAAAGAAGTGATTTCCTTGAACAACGTCAAAAAAGGCCAATTGATCGGTCAGCGATTCCTAGCGACGGAAGGTACGCCGGGCCGCGCCGTTACCGGTGAAGTGCTGTATGCCAAATCCGGTAAGGAAGCCCGCTTTAAAATAGGGAAAAACGTCATCACCGACGCCGACCAAATGGCGATGTATGCCGCTATGGACGGCATGGTCGTCAAGACCGACCGCGACAAGGTCAACGTGTTCCCGATCTACGAAATCAACGGCAATATCGATTACAATATCGGCAACATCGATTTTATCGGCACGGTTGTGGTCCGCGGCAATGTGCTGCCCGGCTTCAAGGTGCGCGCGTCCGGCGATATTCGCGTGACCGGCGGCGTGGAAGCGGCTGAACTCGAAGCCGAAGGTTCGATCGAGATTAGCGCAGGCATTGTCGGGCAAAATAAAGCGCATGTCAAAGCGGGGAAAAGCGTCAAAAGTTCGTTTATTCAAGATGCGGTGGTAGAAGCGGGGGAAGATATTACGGTTTCGCAAAGCATTATGCACTCCACGATCCGGGCGGGCCGCGCGGTGAACTGCAAAGGCACGAAGGGGCTGATCGTCGGAGGCACGGTGCAGGCGGGTGAGCGGGTGACAGCCCGGACGATTGGCAATGCGATGGCGACGACGACGGCGATTGAAGTCGGAGTGGCGCCGGTGCTGCGCAACGAGATGATTCAACTGAGAGGCCACTTGAAGCAAAACATGGAGAATCTGGAGAAAACCGACAAGGCGCTTGCGCTGCTGGACCAGCTTGCCGCTGCCGGACAGCTCGGAGCCGACAAGGTGGCCATGCGCATCAAGCTGAACCATACGAGAAAGCAAGCCTTTGAGGAACAAACCGCGATCAAGGACCGTATTCTGGAAATAGAAAAGTCGCTTGAAGAGACGGAGCGGGCAAAGGTTGAAGTGATTTCCGTGATCTACGGCGGCGCCAAAATCGTCATCGGCCGCTATACGAAATTCATCAAGGATCAAACGAGCCGCATGACGTTTTATTTAAGCGACGGCGACATCGCGATGTCGGCATACGTGTAAACGAAATCGATGGAAGGGGAGGTTCCCCATGAGCATGAAATCGGTCGATTTGCAATTCGCTTTGCACAAAAACGATGAGGCGGGCTTGCGTCAAAACCAGCTGGCGCAAAAAATGCGCCAGGATGAAGCGGTGCTGGAGCATCAAGCCGTACAGGAGACGGAGCGCGAGCGTCAGCGCAGCGCCAAGGTCGAGCAAAACGGCGCTTCGGGCATCCGCAGCGACGACAAGCCCAAACAAGAACAAAGAAGCAACGGCAAGCCGCGCAAGGGCCGTGCGGCGGCGCAAAGCGCAGAGAAAACGGCGCACGCCCCCGACCACCCTTATAAAGGGCACCATATCGACTTGTCGTTGTAATGGAAATAGGTGAAGCCGTATGACGATGCACCCTTGGATGTACGTGGTGCTGCTCGGTCTTGTGTTTCTCGTATATGCGCGATTTTTGCCCAAGGCGCAAGCCGCAGCGGCAAAAACGAATGTTGTGCAGGAAATCGAAGAGACGATCGAGCATTTTGCCGCGGAAATGGACGAGCAAAATCAGGCGATACTCGATCTGTTTTCCCGCACCAAAGCGGACTACGAGGTCGAGCTGGCAAAGCTGTCCGGCCGGCTGGAATCGCTGGAAAAGCAGAAATCGGAGCTGTCGCAGGAGCTGCAAAACATGCACATCCGCCAGCAGATCAGTTTGCAGGTTCCTGCCGCGCCGGCGCCGCAAGCCCCACCGGCGGCGGACGACTTGCGCGCTGCGCTGCAAGTTGCAGTGCCTGTTGCAGCGCAGCCCGCGCCGCTGCTGGCGGAGGCGGTCCGACCGGAGCCGGAGACGCCGCAGGCCCAGCCGGAATCGTTTGCTTCCGGCATGAAGTTGCGTTATGCCGAGTTGTTCCGCTTGCACGAGCAGGGCAAAGGCGTGGAAACGATCGCCAAGAAGCTGGGCATGAACAAAGGCGAGGTCAACCTGATCCTGCAATTGGCCAGACAGGAGGAGCGCTCGCGTGTTTAAGAACAGAACGTACGTCATGGGGCTGGGCGCGGGCATCATCGCCGGCGCGTTGCTGCTGCAAGTGATGATCGTGGCGCAAAGCCCGGCGCCGCAGCAGCCGACGGCGACTTCATCGCCGCTTGATGAGCTGGACCCGCAGAAGCTGAAGGAGCAGGCAACGAAATATTTTCAAGTGTTCGACAAAGATGTGAAGGTGTACACGCAAGCCGATGTCGACAAGCTGCTGCAAGCGGAGAAAGACCAGCAGGCCGCGGCGACGCCAGCCGCGCAGGAGCCGGTCAAGCGCACGATTGTTTACGTCCAGCCCGACTTAACGGCGACCAGCGTGTCCGAGCTGTTGTACCGCGCCGGCATTATCGTCGACCGCAATGCGTTTGAGGGCGAGCTGCGCAAGCAAGGGGCGACGAGCAAAATTCAGGTCGGATACCATGTTTTCGAAGGAGCGCCCGATGTGCAGACGGTTATCGACAACTTGATTACGCGTCAATAAGCAGCAGGCCCTCTTGGCGAAGACGGCCTGTTTTGCTGTATAAGCCTCCTGCCGCGGGGGGAAAACGGCGGTTTATTCATATTTATCAAGGTGTTGCATACGTATGTGAGTTATGGTATATTTATTCTCGGTGTTAAAAACACACGCCAGTCAATTTGCATAATGGTGCTTGCCAGCGCAAGTGTTATGCAAAGATGCGACGGGCGGCGGAACTTACAAAACCAGATATAGAGGAGGAATTGGAGATGGCAGTCATTTCCATGAAACAGCTCTTGGAAGCTGGGGTACACTTCGGTCATCAAACGCGCCGTTGGAACCCGAAAATGGACAAATACATCTTCACAGAAAGAAACGGCATCTACATCATCGACCTGCAAAAAACGGTGAAAAAAGTTGAGGAAGCTTACAACTTTGTGAAATCCGTTGCAGAAGAGAATGGCACGATTCTTTTTGTAGGCACGAAAAAACAAGCGCAGGATTCCGTAGCGGAAGAAGCGGGACGTTGCGGCATGTACTACATCAACCAACGTTGGCTCGGCGGCACGCTGACCAACTTCCAAACGATCCAAAAGCGGATCGATCGTCTGAAACTGCTGGAGAAATGGGAAGAAGACGGCACGTTCGAAGTGCTGCCTAAGAAAGAAGTCATCATTCTCCGCAAAGAGAAAGACCGTCTGGAGAAATTCCTCGGCGGCATCAAGGGCATGAGAGGTTTGCCTAGCGCCCTGTTCGTCATCGATCCTCGCAAAGAGCGTATTGCGGTAGCGGAAGCTCGCAAGCTTGGCATCCCAATCGTGGGCATCGTTGATACGAACTGCGATCCAGACGAAATCGACTATGTGATTCCGGGCAACGACGACGCGATTCGCGCAGTGAAACTGCTGACGGCCAAAATCGCCGACGCTGTCATTGAAGCGCATCAAGGCGAGCAAACGACAGCTTAACATGTGTGAAATGAGAAGGGTGGTTGGAAGGTGTAACAGCCTGTCACCACCCTTTTTTTAAAGAGTAGAGACAAGTATATTCCAATACGGGAGGTTTTTTCAAAATGGCAGTTACAGCAGCACAAGTGAAAGAATTACGCGAAAAAACAGGCGCAGGCATGTTGGATTGCAAAAAAGCGCTGGAAGAAGCAAACGGCGATATCGCGAAAGCAGGCGAGTTGCTCCGTGAAAAAGGTCTGGCCGCTGCCGCGAACAAAGCAGGCCGCATTGCAACGGAAGGCGCAGTCGAGTCCTACATTCATGCCGGCGGTAAAGTAGGCGTATTGGTCGAAATCAACTGTGAAACCGACTTTGTTGGCAAAACGGATCAATTCAAAGCGTTCTGCCGCGACATCGCGATGCATATCGCTGCAGCCAGCCCGTCTTACGTTCGCCGCGATGAAGTTCCTGCGGAAGCGCTGGAAAAAGAGAAAGAAATTTTGCGCAATCAGGCGCTGAACGAAGGCAAACCGGAAAAAATCGTCGACAAAATGGTCGAAGGCCGCATCGGCAAATATTACGAAGAATACTGCTTGATGGAGCAGTCGTTCGTGAAAGACCCTGACAAAACGATCGAGCAACTGCTGAACGAAAAAATCGCCACGATTGGCGAAAACATTTCGATCCGCCGTTTCGTGCGTTTCGCTTTGGGTGAAGGACTTGAGAAGAAACAAGAAAACTTCGCGGAAGAAGTCATGTCTCAAGTAAAACTTTAATCATAGGCTAGGCAGAAGAATGGAACACATCGTGTTCCTTCTTTTTTAGCCGCAGGACGGCAAGGGGATCGGTCACGGAAACGGAGGTTTGTACAAGTTGGAGCAGCAGCCTTATTATAAAAGAGTCATTTTGAAATTGAGCGGCGAAGCTTTATCGGGCCAGCTGGGTTACGGCATCGATTCGGAGGTTATTACGTCGATTGCCAATCAGGTGAAGGACGTCGTTGATTTGCATGTCGAGGTGGCGGTTGTCGTCGGCGGCGGCAACATTTGGCGAGGCATCGCCGGCAGCGCCAAAGGCATCGACCGGGCGACAGCCGACTACATGGGCATGTTGGCTACGGTGATGAACTCGCTGGCGCTGCAGGATGCGTTGGAAACGATCGGTGTGCCGACACGCGTGCAATCGTCGATTACGATGCAGCAGGTGGCGGAGCCGTACATACGCCGCAGGGCGATTCGTCATTTGGAAAAAGGCCGGGTCGTGATTTTTGCCGCAGGCACAGGCAATCCGTATTTCTCCACGGATACGACCGCCGCGCTGCGCGCAGCGGAAATCGAAGCCGAAGTGATTTTGATGGCGAAAAACAAAGTCGACGGCGTCTACTCCGCAGACCCGTTCAAGGACCCAAATGCCGTGAAATACGAAACGTTAACGTATCTGGACGTTATCAGCAACAATTTGGGCGTCATGGACTCCACAGCTTCCTCCCTTTGCATGGACAACAACATCCCGTTGGTGGTGTTCTCGATCACGGAGAAGGGGAATATCAAACGTGTAGTTCTTGGCGAGAAAATCGGGACGACAGTAAAAGGGAGTGTGTAATTCATGCCGCAATCCGTTAAAAAGAACGCCGAAGACCGGATGGAAAAAGCGATTGGCGCATTGAAGCGCGATCTGACTACGCTGCGGGCAGGCCGGGCTACGCCTGCGCTGCTGGACCGCATCCAGGTCGAATATTACGGCGCCATGACGCCGGTGAACCAACTGGCGAATTTGAATACCCCCGATTCGCGCACGCTGCTGATCCAGCCTTGGGACAAAAGTTCGATGGGCGCGATCGAAAAAGCGATCATGAAATCCGATCTTGGTTTGACGCCAACCAACGATGGCACGGTCATTCGCATTGTCATTCCGGCTTTGACCGAGGAACGCCGTGTGGAACTGGCGAAAATGACCAAAAAGTTCGGCGAAGAGGCGAAAGTGGCGATCCGTAACATCCGCCGCGATGCCAACGACGACATCAAAAAGCTGGAAAAATCGGGCATCTCCGAGGATGAATCCCGCCGTCATCAAGACGATATCCAGAAGTTCACCGACAAATTTATCGCCGAAGTGGAAAAAGTGCTTGCCGCTAAAGAAAAAGAGATTATGGAAGTATAAGTTAGAGCAGCCCCCCGGGCATTCGCTGGGGGCTTTTCATCTTTTACGGAGATGGAGGAACGAGCATGCTCAAACCATTCAAAAAATGGCTCGGGGGCACTTCAGAGGAAGCGACTCGCTTGGGACTGTCCGGCATCGATTTGAACAATGTACCGGAGCATGTGGCCATCATCATGGACGGCAACGGCCGTTGGGCCAGACAGCGCGGTTTGCCGCGAGTGGCCGGCCACCATTCCGGTATGAAAAACGTCAAGAAAATCACGATGGCGGCCAATGGTCTGGGCATTAAGGCGCTGACGATGTATGCGTTCTCTACGGAAAACTGGAAGCGGCCGAAGGAGGAAGTCGAGTTCCTGATGAAGCTGCCGCAGGAGTTTTTTCCACTGGAGATCGGCGAGCTTGTGGCCAACAATGTGCGAATTCGCATGACCGGCTGGTCCGAAGGGCTGCCGGATTATACGCTGCAGGCGATCGAAGATGCGATTGAACGGACGAAGGACAACGACGGACTGATTCTCAATTTCGCGCTGAATTACGGCAGCCGCAGGGAAATGCTCTCCGGCGTGCAGGATATTATCCGCGACGTGCAAAGCGGGAAGCTGCGGGCGGAGGACTTGACGGAAGAACGATTTTCCGATTATTTGCTGACCTCCGATTTGCCGGACCCGGATTTGTTGATTCGCACCAGCGGCGAGCTGCGCATCAGCAATTTCCTGCTGTGGCAGCTGGCTTATTCCGAGTTGTGGTTTACGGAAGCGTATTGGCCGGAATTTACGGAAGAATTGTTTTATCAGGCGATTGCCGAATACCAGCGCAGAGCCAGAAGGTACGGAGGCGTCTAGTCGAGGAGGGATCAGGGTGAAGCAGCGGATCATCACCGGAGTGATTGCCGGAATTGTTTTTATAACGTTATTGGTGCTGGGCGGCTACAGTTATGCGGCGTTGATCGTGCTGCTGGCGGTTGTCGGTTACGGCGAATACATCCGCATGAACGGGTATACGGCCCATAAGGGCACGGCGGCGATCGGGCTCGTGGCCACGCTGCTGTTGGCTGTGCCCTGGTCGAGCTTCGGGATTCCGCTGCTGGAGAAGCTGGATTCGGCGGCGTTGATCTGGATCGCGATGCTGGCGCTTTTGTTCATTACCGTGGCTTCGAAAAATGTGGTGACGATCGATCAGGCGGCGGTGGTGCTGCTTGGCGTTGTGTATATGGGCTTTGGTTTCCATTATATGATCGCAACGCGGCTGCCCGAACACGGCTTGTTCTGGACGATGCTGGTGTTCGTCTGCATCTGGGCTACCGATTCGGGAGCGTATTTCGTTGGTTCACTGATCGGCAAACATCCGCTATGGCCGCAAATCAGCCCGAAGAAGTCGATCGAAGGGGCGGTTGGCGGCATCGTGATTTCGGTGATCGCTGCATGTATCTTCGCCTGGAGCGAGCCGGCGCTGCTGACCTTCGGCCGTGCGGTTGAGTTTGGCGTGCTGATCGGCATCGTCGGCCAGATTGGCGATTTGATCCAATCGGCGTACAAGCGCGTGAAAGGGATCAAGGATACGGGGGCGATTTTGCCCGGTCATGGTGGTGTGCTGGACCGTGTGGACAGCTGGCTGATCGTGTTTCCTTTTGTTCATTTGCTTGGGTTGATTCCGCAATAGTGCATACATATTGGCTGAAGGACGGTGTAGATTATGAGCAAACGCATCGCCATCCTTGGCTCCACGGGTTCGATCGGCACGCAAACGCTTGATGTCGTGCGGCATCATCCGGGACAATTTACGGTCGAAGCGTTGGCCGGCGGCTACAATGTCGAGCTGCTGGCCCGGCAAATCCGCGAGTTTCGCCCGCGGCTGGCCGCTGTGGCGACGGCCGAGGCGGCACGCGAGCTGACGCTGCTTGCTCCGGCGGGGACAAGGATTGTCTACGGCGAGGAAGGGCTGATCGAGGCGGCGGCCGGCACTATTGCGGACATCGTCGTCACGGCGCTGGTTGGCAGTCAGGGGTTGCGTCCGACGCTGGCGGCGATTGAAGCGGGCAAGCATATCGGCCTGGCCAATAAAGAAACGCTGGTGAGCGCAGGGCGCATCGTTACGGAAGCGGCGCGCCGCCAAGGTGTGGCGCTGCTGCCGATCGACAGCGAGCATTCGGCGATTTTTCAATGTTTGAACGGGGAAAACCGCGCTGAGATCAGCCGGATTACCCTGACGGCTTCGGGCGGATCGTTTCGCGACAAAAGCCGGGCCGAGCTGGAAGGCGTGACCGTCGAGCAGGCGCTGGCCCATCCGAACTGGTCGATGGGAGCGAAAATTACCGTCGATTCGGCGACGATGGTCAATAAAGGGCTTGAGGTGATCGAAGCCCATTGGCTGTTCGACCTGCCGTATGAGCGCATCGAGGTGCTGATTCACCCGGAAAGCGTGATCCATTCGTATGTCGAGTTTGCCGACAACAGCGTGATTGCCCAGCTTGGCAACCCCGATATGCGCATTCCGATTCAATATGCGCTGACGTATCCGCAGCGACTGGCCACGCCGACGGCGCCGCTTGATCTGGCGGCGATCGGCAAGCTGCATTTTCGGGCGATGGATTTCGAGCGTTTCCCATGCCTCAAGCTCGCTTACGCTTGCGGGCGTCAGGCCGGGACGGCGCCGACGGTGTTTAATGCGGCGAACGAGGTCGCGGTCGGCCGATTTTTGCGTGGCGAGATCAGCTTTTTGCAAATCGAACGCGCGATTGAAGCGGCTGTCGCCGCTCATCAGCCCCAGGCGCAGCCCGGGCTGGAGGAGATTCATGCCGCGGATGCGTGGGCCCGCAGCTTTGCCGCCGGCTTGTCCGTGTCCAAGTTGTAAAGGGAGCCGTGGCCGATCTTGCGCGGCTTCAAGCTCCTTTTTCCTTATGGAAGCGTCTAAACCTGTCTCCTTTGCCGTATACTTGTGCATGGAGGGATAGCTTGTATTCCGCCATTCAATAGTGGTAATCTAAAAGCAGATTTCCTTGCGAAAGCTCAAAGGAGGAAGGTACGTTTTGTCAGCAATTGAGATCGGACTGAAAGTCGTATTGTTGTTTTTTGTGCTGGTGACGATCCATGAGTGGGGGCATTTTTATTTCGCCAAACGGGCGGGCATTCTGGTCAGAGAATTTGCCATTGGCTTCGGCCCCAAGCTGTTTTCATATAAAAAAGGGGAAACTCGCTACACGCTGCGGCTTTTGCCGATCGGCGGCTTCGTGCGGATGGCCGGCGAAGACCCGGAAATCGTTCAGGTCAATCCGGGACAAACGGTTGCCGTGCAGCTCAACCGGCAGGAGCAGGTGACGCATCTGTACCTCGATCAGTTGGACAGCCGGGCGCAAGCGATTGTTGGCGTCGTCGAGCAGATCGATCTGGAGAAGAAGCTGCAGGTGATGCTCGAAGTTGATGGAGAGAAAGCGACGTTTCCGGTGCACCCGCAGGCGTACATGGTGGCCAAGGGCAACGAGACGCAAATTGCGCCGTATGACCGGCAGTTCGGCAGCAAAACGGTTGGCCAGCGAGCGCTGGCGATTGTGATGGGGCCGGTGATGAACTTTTTGCTGGCGATTGCGCTGTTTTTTATCCTGGTGGTCATTTCAGGCGTGCTGACGAACGTCAAGCTGGATCAGGTCAATGCCGACAAAGCCGGCGACAAGGCCGGATTGAAGCCCGGCGACATCGTGATTTCCATTAATAGTGAAATGATCGGCGATGACCGCAGCAAGCTGGTCACGCTGATTCAGCAATCGGCGGGCAAAGAGATGACGTGGGTCGTCGATCGCGGCGGCAGTCCGCTGACGCTGCAGGTGACGCCGGAAGACGAAGCGGGAGCCGGCAAGCTGGGCATCGTCATTACAGGGGACCGGCGCAATGCGACGTTGTCCGAAGTATTCAAGGGCACGTACGAGCAGGTCGTTGGCACGACGATCGGCATCATCAGCGGCTTGCAGAAGCTGGTGACGTTGAACTTCAAGCTGGACGATCTCGGAGGTCCGCTGCGGACGGCCCAGGTTTCGGTGGAGTTCGCCAAGATGGGCATGGATGCGCTGATTTCCTGGGCGGCAACCTTAAGCTTGTATCTCGGCATCTTCAATCTGCTGCCGATTCCGGCGCTGGATGGCAGCCGTCTGTTGTTTATGGGCGTCGAGGCGCTGCGCGGCAAGCCGATTGATCCGAATCGCGAAAGCATGGTGCATTTTGTCGGCTTCGCTTTGCTGATGATCCTGATGGTCGCGGTGACGTATAACGATATTTTACGATTGATTAAAGGGTAGTTTTATGTAGGAGGTCGCACATGTCGAACGAGAAGCAGTTTGTCAAAGAAATTACCCCACAGGGGGAAGATTTCTCCCGTTGGTATATTGATACGATTAAAAAAGCGGACCTGATGAGCTACTCGCCGGTGCGGGGCTGCATCGTGTTCAAGCCGGACGGCTATGAAATTTGGGAAAACATCCAGCGCGAGCTGGACGCTCGCTTCAAGGCGACGGGCCATCGCAACGCTTATTTTCCGCTGTTTATTCCCGAGAGCTTTTTCCAGAAGGAAAAGGAGCACGTCGAGGGCTTTAATCCCGAGCTGCCTTGGGTGACGGAAGCCGGCGGCGAGAAGCTGGAGGAGCGTCTGGCGATCCGTCCGACCTCGGAGACGATGATCGGGCATATGTACGCCGAGTGGATCAATTCGTATCGCGACCTGCCGCTGCTTATCAACCAATGGGCGAACGTGGTGCGCTGGGAGAAGAAGACGCAGCCGTTCCTGCGAACGAGCGAGTTTTTGTGGCAGGAAGGCCATACGGCGCATGAAGATGAAGCCGATGCGCGCCGCGAGACGATGCAAATGCTGGAAGTGTACCGTGACTTTGCTGAAAATTTCCTGGCGATTCCGGTGATCGTCGGCCAGAAGACGCCGTCCGAGAAGTTCGCCGGCGCCGTCGACACGTATTCGATCGAAGCGATGATGAAGGACGGCAAAGCGGTGCAAGCCGGCACGTCGCATTATCTGGGCACCAACTTCGCCGTAGCGTTCGACATCAAGTTCCTCGACCGCGAGAACCAGCATCAGTTTGCGCATACGACATCGTGGGGTGTCAGCACGCGGCTGATCGGCGCGTTGATCATGGTGCACGGCGACGACCGCGGCCTTGTGCTGCCGCCGAAGGTGGCGCCGACGCAGGTTGTGCTGATTCCGATCGGGCCGCCGAAGACGCGCGAGCAGGTGGTCGGCCGAGTGGACGAGCTGTTTGCGCAGCTCAAGACGGCCGGCGTGCGCGCCAAGGTCGACGACCGCACGGATCAAAGCCCGGGCTGGAAGTTCAACGAATACGAAATGCGCGGCGTGCCGATTCGCGTCGAGCTTGGTCCACGCGACATGGAGAACGGCCAGGTCGTGCTCGTCTCGCGCGTAAGCGGTGAGAAGAAGATTGTCGCGCAAGCCGATTTCGTGCAGGAAGTGCAAAATCTGCTTGCCGAGATTCATCAGCAGATGTATGATAAAGCGAAGCAGTTCCGCGACGAGCGGCTGGCTGCCGTCGATACGTTGGACGAGTTCAAGACGTTCCTCGAAGGCAAGCGCGGTTTTGCGCTCGCCGGATGGTGTGGTTCCGACGCTTGCGAGGCGCAAGTGAAGGAAGAGACGGGGGCGACCAGCCGGAACATTCCGTTCTCGCCGTCCGAACGTAAGGACACGTGCTTCGTGTGTGGCGAAGCGGCTCAACATACGGTCGTCTTTGGCCGAAGTTATTAAATAGCAAGTAAACTCAGGGCAAACGGAACGCTTCATCTCCTTTGCCCTTCGTATTTTTGGCAAGGAGGTTGGCCATGAGCAGTTTGTCAGACAAACGACAGCGCTTTGAGCTGCTGATGAAGCAAGCGGACATTGCGGACCATGTGGTGCAAAGCTATTTTGCCCAAGGTTATATCGATCGGGTGGAATGCAGCCGGAAAAACCGCGAATGGACGTTCCATCTCGTCAATCCGTCGCTTGTACCGCAAGCGGTGTACCGCGATTGCTGCAGGACGATTCAGGAGAAGTTCGCCCATATCGCCAAGGTCCGCTTTATCTGGCATTATGAAGAGGCCGAGCCGGCGGCGCTTGTCGGCGAATACTGGAGCCTGTTCATCGAATGGCTGCAGCGCGAAGCGGCAACCATCAACGGCTGGATGACGAAGGCGCGGGCCGAGGTGAAGGACCGCACGCTAACGTTGGTTTTGCTGGATCAGATCGGGCTGGAGCTGGCGAAGCGGAAAAATATCGACCAGTTCGTGCGCACTTTTTTTCATACTTATTTCAAGACAGAGCTTTCGGTGAAATACGCCGTCGGCGAATCGAGCGCGGTGGAGGCCGAATACGAACGCTTCGCCAAGAAGATCGAGCAGGAAGAGAAAACCGTCACGCAGGAAATCATGATGTCGATCGAGCAGGAGGAGGAAGCGTCGGCGCTGCCGGAAGCCGAATTGAGGCTGATGGTCGGCTACGAAATCAAGGAACCTGCCGTGCCGCTGCAAAACGTTCAAGAAGAAGAGAAAAAAGTGACGGTGCAGGGCACTGTCTTTGGCCTCGACGTCAAGGAGCTGCGCAACGGCAGCACGTTGTTTACGTTCAACCTGACCGACTTCACCGATTCGATCGCCGTCAAGGTGTTCGGCAAGACGAAGGAAGACGTTAAGGTGCTCGGCTTGCTGAATAACGGCACATGGATCAAGGCGCGCGGCAAGGTCGAATACGACCGCTTCATGCAGGTGCCGGAGCTGGTGATGATTCCGAACGATATCAACGAAGTCGCCGCTCCGCGCGAGCGGATGGACGACGCCGAGGAGAAGCGGGTTGAGTTCCATCTGCATACGGCGATGAGCACGATGGACGGGCTGACGCCGGTCGATCAATACATCAAGCTGGCGGCCAAATGGGGCCATAAGGCGATCGCGATCACCGACCACAGCAACATCCAATGTTTCCCGGAAGCGGGCAAGGCGGCCAAAAAGCACGGCATCAAGGTTATTTACGGCCTGGAAGCGAACGTGGTCAACGACTCGGTGCCGATCGTGATGAATCCCGTCGATCTCGATTTGAAGTCCGCTGTATACGTCGTGTTCGATATCGAGACAACCGGCTTGTCGGTGACGAATAACAAAATCATCGAGCTGGCCGGCGTCAAGATGCAGCATGGCAAGGAGATCGACCGCTTTTCGACGTTTATCAACCCGCATGAGCGGATTCCCTACAACATTCAGCAGCTGACCAACATCAACGACGATATGGTGCGGGACGCTCCCGAGCTGGCGGACAAGCTGCCGAAGTTCGTCGAGTTCGTTGGCGACGCCGTGCTTGTGGCCCACAACGCGCGTTTTGATATGGGCTTCATGCAGGCGAATCTCAAGCAGCTTGGCCTGCCGGAGCTGACGAACCCGGCGCTGGACACGCTGGAGCTGGCGCGGTTGCTGTTCCCTTCGATGAAAAACCACCGCTTGAACACGCTCGCCGACAAGTTCAAGGTCAGTCTGGACAACCATCACCGGGCGATCGACGACTCGATTGCGCTTGGTCACGTGTTGTTCCATCTGATCAATGAGGCGTATGACCGCCACATGCACTCCCTGATGCGGCTGAACGATTATGTGGGCAAAGATTTGACCAACCAGCGGCCGTTCCACTGCTGCATTTATGCGCTGGACGATGTGGGCAAAAAAAATCTGTTCAAGCTGATTTCGCTGTCGCATACCGAATATTTCCACCGCGTCGCCTGCATTCCGAAAAGCAAGCTGGTGGAGCTGCGCGCGGGTCTCTTGATCGCTTCCGGCTGCGAGCGCGGCGAGTTTTACGAAACGGTGTTGAACAAATCGCTGGAGGAAGCCGAGCAGGTGGCGCAGTTCTACGACGTGCTGGAAATTCAGCCAGTCAGCTACAACCTGCATCTGGTGGAACGCGGGCTTGTGGGCAGCCGGGCCGATCTGGAAAACGCGGTGCGCCGGATTTGCGGGATTGGCGACAAGCTGGGCAAGCCGGTGATCGCTACAGGCAACGCCCATTACTTGCATCCGCGCGACAAGCTGAGCCGCGACATTACGATTCACGGCATTACCGGCTTTAGCCCGCTCAAGGATATGAAAAAGCCGGACGCGCATTTTCGCACGACCAAGGAGATGCTGGCCGAATTTCAGTTCCTTGGCGAAGAAAGGGCGCATGAGGTGGTAGTCCGCAATCCGAACGAGCTGGCCGACCGTTTCGCGGCGATCCAGCTGTTCCCGGACAAGTTGTTTACGCCGATCATCGATGGGGCGGACGATGAGATCCGCAACACGTGTTACGAGACGGCCAAAACGATCTACGGCGACGAACTGCCGGAGGTGGTGACGGCGCGGCTGGAGAAGGAATTGGTGCCGATTATCAAATACGGGTTCTCCGCGAACTATTTGATTTCCGAACGGCTGGTCAAAAAATCAAATGAAGACGGTTATCTCGTCGGCTCGCGGGGGTCGGTCGGCTCGTCGGTCGTGGCGATGATGCTGGGCATTTCCGAGGTTAATCCGCTGCCGCCGCATTATATTTGCTATTCCTGCAAGTTCAGCGAATGGTTTACCGACGGCAGTGTGCCAAGCGGTTTCGACTTGCCAAACAAGGCATGTCCGCGTTGCGGCGGGCCGCTCAAAGGAGACGGCCACGACATTCCGTTCGAGACGTTCCTTGGCTTCAAAGGCGACAAAGTACCGGATATCGACTTGAACTTCTCCGGCGAATACCAGCCGGTTGCGCATAACTATACAAAGGTGCTGTTTGGCGAGAAAAACGTATTTCGCGCCGGGACGATCGGCACGGTGGCCGAAAAGACGGCGTTTGGCTTCGTCAAAAAGTTCGAGGAAGAGCACGGCCACAAATGGCGCGGCGCCGAGGTGAACCGTCTGGCCGCCGGCTGCACGGGCGTCAAGCGCAGCACCGGCCAGCATCCCGGCGGCATTGTTGTCGTCCCCGACTATATCGAGGTCGACGACATCACGCCGGTCCAATTCCCGGCTGACGATACGAGCGCCGACTGGAAGACGACGCATTTCGACTATCACGCTTTTGACGCCAACTTGCTCAAGCTCGATATTCTCGGCCACGACGATCCGACGATGATGCGGATGCTGCAGGATTTGACGGGAATCGATCCGACGACGATTCCAATGAACGATCCGAAGGTGATGAGCATTTTTCACTCGACTTCGGCGCTTGGGGTCGCTCCCGACAAAATTCGCTCACCTGTCGCCACCTACGGCGTGCCGGAGATGGGCACGAAATTCGTGCGTCAGATGCTGCAGGAAACGCAGCCGAACTCCTTTGCCGACTTGCTGCAAATTTCCGGGCTTTCGCACGGAACCGGCGTCTGGCTGGGCAACGCGCAGGAACTGATCAAAAAAGGCATCTGCAACATTAAAACCGTTATCGGCTGCCGCGATGACATCATGCTGTATTTGATCTACAAGGCGGGCATGGATGCCGGGCTGGCTTTCAAGATTACCGAAAGCGTGCGGAAGGGCAAAGGCTTGACGGACGAATGGAAGGAAGAGATGAAGCGCTGCAACGTGCCGGCGTGGTACATCGATTCCTGCGAGAAGATCGAATACATGTTCCCGAAAGCGCATGCCGCCGCTTACGTCATTTCCGCGGTGCGCACGGCTTATTTCAAGGTGTATCATCCGATTGCTTATTATGCGACGTATTTCACCGTGCGTGCAACCGATTTCGACCTGGAGCTGCTCTGTCAGGGCTATGACGCGGTTTTGAAGCGCTTGATCGAAATCGAGGAGAAAGGCTTCCAGGCGCTGCCGAAGGAAAAAGCGATGATTTCGATTCTTGAGATGGCGTTGGAAATGACGGCCCGCGGTTTCAGCTTCAAGCCGATCGACTTGTATCGTTCCGACGCGATGCGGTTTCTGATCGACGGCGATTCGCTGATTCCGCCGTTTGCGGCGATGCAGGGCATCGGCGAAAGCGCGGCGAAAAATATTGCCGCCGCCAAGGAAGACGGCGATTTCCTCTCCGTGGAGGATTTCCAGAACCGCTCCAAGGCGTCGAAGACGATCGTCGAGCTGCTGGCCTCCATGGGCTGCTTCCGCGGCCTGCCGGAATCGAACCAGCTGTCGCTGTTCTAGCGCGTTTCTTATATGAAAATGAAGGAAATTTTCAGTTGAAAATCTGACATGATATATGGTATAATTTTTTTGGCAATAATGAGGATATCATCTTGTGAACAAAGAGTGGGGAAACCCACTCTTTACATTTTGATATGGGGTTTTTGGCCATACGATCGGCGGAAGCATTCACTAGGAGGGCGGAACAAACCGTGGTTACGCAAGCGCACATCAAATCCATTGTTGAGCAAATGCTGAATGAATTCATGGAGCAAAATGGGTTTGAGCTCGTGGATATCGAATATGTGAAAGAGGGCAGCAACTGGTTCCTGCGCGTTTATGCAGATAAAGAAGGCGGCATTGATATTGACGATTGCGGCCGGATCAGTGAATATTTGAGCGTGCAGCTCGATGAAAAGGATCCGATTTCCGAGGCTTATTTCCTTGAGGTATCTTCGCCGGGCGCCGAGCGTCCGCTCAAAAAGCCGCAGGATTTCGAGAAAGCGACGGGCAGCAACGTATTCATCACGACGTACGAGCCGATTGACGGCGCCAAGGAATTCGAGGGACAGCTCGTTTCTTTCGACGGGCAGCAGCTTGTCGTGCAAGCAGGCAAAAAGACAAGCACGATTGAGCTTGCCAAAGTCGCCAGCGCCAGATTGGCCATCATTTTTTAATTGCCGTACCAATCGAAGGGGGGAACTCGGTTCAAATGAACATGGATTTTATCGAAGCGCTGTTGGAGATCGAGCGTGAGAAAGGCATTTCCAAGGAACTGCTGATCGATGCGATCGAAGCGGCGATGATTTCCAGCTACAAACGCAACTTCAACACGGCCCAAAACGTCCGCGTCGACATCAACCGCCAAACGGGCCTGATCAAGGTATATGCGCGCAAGACGGTTGTGGAGGAAGTGCTCGACCCGCGCATGGAGATTTCGCTCCACGCCGCACGGGAGATGAACCAGAATTATCAGCTTGACGATATCGTGGAAATCGAAGTGACGCCGCGCGACTTCGGCCGCATCGCCGCACAAACGGCCAAGCAGGTCGTGACGCAGCGGATTCGCGAAGCGGAGCGCGGGCTTATTTACAACGCTTTTATCGATAAGGAAGAAGATATCGTCACCGGCATTTTGCAGCGCCAGGATCAACGCAATATTTTCGTCGATCTGGGCAAGGTGGAAGCGGTGTTGCCGCTGACGGAGCTGATGCCGACCGACAAGTTCAAGCAGGGCGATCGCATCAAGGCGTACATCACCAAGGTCGAGAACACGACGAAGGGACCGCAGATCATTTTGTCGCGTACCCATCCCGGCCTGTTGAAACGCCTTTTCGAGTTGGAAGTGCCGGAAATTTTCGACGGTGTGGTGGAAATTCGTTCCGTCGCCCGGGAAGCGGGCTTTCGCTCGAAGATCGCCGTGCATTCTCGCAATCCCGAGGTTGACCCGGTTGGCTCTTGCGTAGGGCCGAAAGGCATGCGCGTGCAGACGATCGTGGGCGAGCTGCGCGGGGAGAAAATCGATATCGTCCGCTGGATGGAAAGCGTCGAGGAATACGTCGCCAATGCGCTCAGCCCGTCGAAGGTGCTGGAGGTGCAGGTGCATGAGAACGAGAAGATGGCGCGCGTCATCGTGCCGGATTATCAGCTGTCGCTGGCCATCGGCATCAAGGGGCAAAACGCACGTCTGGCCGCCAAGCTGACCGGCTGGAAGATCGACATCAAAAGCGAAACGCAAGCTGAGCAGGAATTCGGCAGACCGAAAACGTATGTGGAAGAAATGCATCAGGATTCCGTCAGCATCGACTAGCGGAAACAGATAAGCTGGAACAAGGGGTGATCGGACATGAAGCAGAAAAAAATCCCTCTGCGCAAATGCGTCGCTTGTCAGGAAATGATGCCAAAGAGGGAGCTGATCCGTGTCGTCAGAACGCCTGAGGACGAAATCCTGATCGACCTGAAAGGGAAAAAATCCGGGCGCGGCGCTTACCTGTGCGGCAAGCTTTCGTGCTTTAAGCTGGCCAAAAAAAGCAAGGCGCTGGACAGAGCCCTCGGGCGTCCCGTCAGCCCGGACATTTACGATCAGCTGGAACAGGATTTCATTCGGGTCGAAGACGAGTTCATCTCTGCGAAAGAGGAGATGGCGGAGGATGGACAATAAATTCAAGTCCCATTTGGGACTGGCGATGCGGGCGGGCAAGCTTGTCACCGGCGATGAAGGCGTGCTGAAGGCAATTCGCTCCGGCGAAGCCCGGTTGGTCATTTTGGCTGCGGATGCCTCCGAGAACGCTCGCAAAAAGTATCGGGACAAGTGCCGGTTCTACGGCGTCGAGCTCATGGAAACGGGCACGAAGGCCGAGCTGGGCAGCAGCATCGGCAAAGAAATGCGAGTCATCGTTGGCGTACTGGACCAAGGCTTCGCGCAGATGCTGCGCCAGGCAAACCCTGCGGAGGTGAAGAAGTTTGACCAATAATCAAGATAATAAGGATAAAGATAAACTTCGCGTTTACGAATATGCCAAATCATTGAATATGAGCAGCAAGGAAATCATTACCATCTTGAAGCGTTTGAACATTCCGGTTAACAACCATATGAGTGTGATGGAAAATGAAGCGGTACACAGTGTGGAAAAATTTTTCCGCGATATTAAGGCGAATGCGGCCGCTAAACGCGCGGCTACGGACGGAGGACAAGTGAGTTCATCTACGACGAATCAGAAACCAACAGGCAACCAGCACCAGACCGAAGCAAAAACTTCCGGTGGTGGCTCGGCTAGGCCGGCTTCCCAGCAAAGCTCGGGACAGCCACAGCGTTCTTCACATCAGGGTGGCGGACCATCGAGACAAGGGTCGCAGCAAGGGGGCGGCGGCTCTCGCCGTTCTGACGACCAGTATGTAGCAAGCCGTCCGGCTCAACAGCGCGACCAGCGCTCCGGGCAAGGACAAGGTCAAGGCGGTCAAGGACAAGGTCCGCGTTCGAACGATCAGCGCGGCGGCGGCGGACAGCGTTCCGGCGATCAACGTCCGCCGTTCCGGCAAAACGGCCAGGGCGGCGGTGGCAACCGACCGCAAGGTCAGGGCAATCAAGGCCAAGGCGGCGGTCCAAACCGCGGCGGTGGCAACTTCAATGGCGGCGGCCAGCGCCCGGCGCAGACGCCCGCAGCATCGGCTTCGGGCGGCGGCAGCACTCGTCCAAGCGGCGGGCATCAAGGTCAGAACCGCAGCACCGACTTCAACAACCGCTCCTCGCAGCACCGCAATTCGCATCAAAGCGGACGCCCGGTCGTGCAGGAATTGAAGCCGCAATTCCATGTCGGCGCTTCGGCGCAGGAAATTGACGACGCGGCAGCGAAAGCCGGCGTTAAAACAACAAAGAAAACGAAACCGACGCCAAAGCGGTTCGACGACAACAAGCCAAGCGGCAACCGCGGCCCTGGCGGTCAAAACCGCGGCAATCAGCGCGGCAACAACCGTGGCCGCTACCAGCAGCAACCGGTTGTCAAAAAAGAAAAAATCGACAATACGCCGAAGAAAATTATCGTGCGCGGCACGATGACGGTTGGCGAAGTCGCCAAGCTTTTGCATAAAGACGCTTCCGAAGTGATCAAAAAGCTGTTGTTCCTCGGCGTGATGGCGACGATCAACCAGGAGCTTGATCTGGACTCGATCCAATTGATTGCCAGCGAATTCGGTGTGGAAGTCGAAATCAAAATCAAGGTCGAGGAAGATCGCTTCGAGACGATTGAAGAAGTCGACGATGAAGCCGATCTGTTGGAGCGCCCGCCGGTCGTGACGATCATGGGCCACGTCGACCACGGCAAAACGACGCTGCTCGACGCCATTCGCCACACGAACGTAACGGAAGGCGAGGCCGGCGGCATCACGCAGCATATCGGCGCTTACCAGGTTGAAGTCAATCATAAGAAAATTACGTTTCTCGATACGCCGGGCCACGAAGCGTTTACGACGATGCGGGCCCGCGGCGCACAAGTAACCGACATTACGATCATCGTCGTGGCAGCCGACGACGGCGTGATGCCGCAAACGGTCGAAGCGATCAGCCACGCCAAAGCGGCCGGCTGCCCGATTATCGTTGCCGTGAACAAAATCGACAAGCCGGGCGCTGAACCGGACAAAATCAAGCAGGCGTTGACCACCTACGAGCTGGTGCCGGAGGAGTGGGGCGGCGATACGATTTTCTGCGAAATTTCCGCGAAGCAGCGCATCGGCCTTGAGAATCTGCTGGAGATGATCCTGCTCGTCGCCGAGGTTCAGGAATACAAAGCGAATCCGAACAAGCGAGCGAGAGGTACGGTCATCGAAGCGGAGCTCGACAAAGGCCGCGGCCCGGTGGCGCGCATTCTCATTCAGCACGGTACGCTGAAAGTGGGCGACAGCTTTGTCGCCGGCGTCTGCTTCGGTCGGGTCAGAGCGATGGTCAACGACAAAGGCAAACGTCTGAAAGAAGCGGGACCGTCGACGCCGGTCGAAATTACCGGCTTGACCGAGGTGCCGCAAGCGGGCGATCCGTTCCTTGCTTTCGAGGACGAGCGTAAAGCCAGGGATATCGCCGAGAAACGCGCGATTACGCTGCGTCAATCCGAGATGGGCGCAAACGCGCGCGTTACGCTGGACGATCTGTATAAGCATATCAAAGACGGCGAAATCAAAGATCTGAACGTCATCATCAAAGGCGACGTACAAGGTTCCGTCGAAGCGCTGAAAGGCTCGCTGGAAAAAATCGAAGTCGAAGGCGCGCGCGTCAAAATCATTCACAACGGCGTCGGAGCGATTACCGAATCCGATATTATTTTGGCCTCCGCCTCCAACGCGATCATTATCGGCTTTAACGTTCGTCCTGAGCCGGCTGCGATGGCAACTGCGGATCAAGAGAAAGTCGACATTCGTCTGCACCGCATCATTTACAACGTTATCGAAGAAATCGAGCAGGCGATGAAAGGGATGCTCGACCCGATCTTCAAAGAAAACATCATCGGCCGCGCCGAAGTGCGCAACGTGTTCAAGGTGACGGGTGTGGGCGTGATCGCCGGCTGTATGATCGTGAACGGCAAAATTTCCCGCAACGCCGAAGCGCGCCTGATCCGCGGCGGCATCGTCGTGCACGAAGGCAAGGTCGATTCCTTGAAGCGGTTCAAAGACGATGTCAAGGAAGTGGCCCAAGGTTACGAGTGTGGTATATCTCTGGAGCGTTATAATGATATTAAAGAAGGGGACGTTATCGAAGCCTTCATCATGGAAACCGTTGAGAGGTGATCACACATGGCAAGAGTTCGCGTAGGACGTGTAGGCGAGCAGATTAAAAAGGAATTGAGCCAAATCATTCAGTCGGAGCTGAAGGACCCGCGGATCGGATTTTTGACCGTAACCGGCGTCGACGTGACGAACGACTTGTCGCTGGCCCGCGTGTTTCTAAGCGTGATGGGCACGGACGAGCAAAAGGAAGCGACGCTTAAGGCGCTCGCTTCCGGCACCGGCTATATCCGTTCAGAGCTTGGCAAGCGCATCCGCTTGCGCAAAATCCCCGAGCTGCAGTTCAAATTCGACGCCTCGATTGATTATGGCAGCCGCATCGACAGCTTGCTGCATCAGCTTAATGCGGAAGGGAATCACAGTCAATGACACAGGCAGCAGATTACAAGCAGCAGCTGGAAACAGCTGCTGCCTTTATCAAAGAACACAATGATTTTCTGGTCGTGGCCCACATCCAGCCGGATGGGGATGCGGCCGGATCTACATATGGCATGGGTCTTTTGCTGAAACAGCTTGGGAAAAGTTTCACAATGATCAATGAAGGGCCGATGCCGGCCAAGTTTGATTTTCTGACGGGCAGCGCCGATGTGGTGAATTTCAGCGCCGGGGCTCCTGAGCGGCTGTACCGCTATGTCATTGTCGTCGATTGCTCCGATCTGTCGCGGATCGGACAAATTCAGTCGCTGCTGACGGAAGATGCGCAGATGCTCAATCTGGATCATCATGCTACGAACGACGGGTTTGGCACGTTGCAACTGGTCAAGACGGACGCGGCGGCGGCGGTGCAAATTATTTACGATCTGGCGTTGGAGCTGGGAGCGGAGCCGAGCTTGGCATTCGCCACCTGCATTTACAACGGATTGTTGACCGACACGGGCGGGTTTCGTTATTCTAATACGACCTCGGAAGTGATGCAGATGGCCGCTTCCTTGCTCGCGCTTGGCGTAAGCGGCGCAGACATCGCCGAGCGGGTGCTGGAACGGCTTAGCTATCCGCAGATGGCGCTTTTGCAGTCCGCCCTTCCGACGCTTGCTTATGCGCATGAACGCCAGGTGGCCTGGCTTTCCGTCAGCCTCGCCGATTTGGCGGCCACGGGCGCTGCTGGCGAAGATCTGGACGGTCTCGTCAATTATGCGCGAAACGTCGAAGGCGTCGAGGTCGGCATGTTGTTCAAGGAAAAGGCCCCAGGCGTGATCAAAGTCAGCTTGCGTTCAGCAGGTCAGGTGGACGTAGCGCAGCTGGCGTTGTCGCTCGGCGGCGGGGGCCACGTCCGCGCCGCCGGCTGCACGCTCAGCGGTACGCTGGAGGAGGCCGCAGCGAAAATGGTCGAGGAAGTAGGGAAGCTGCTGCCATGACGCTAGAAGGTGTGTTGCCGGTATGGAAGCCGGCAGGTTTTACTTCCCACGATGTTGTCGCCAAGGCGCGGCGTATTTTGGGCATCAAGCGAATCGGCCATACGGGGACGCTGGACCCGCAGGTGACAGGGGTGCTGCCGCTGTGCATCGGCCGGGCGACCCGCATGGTCGAGTACATTCAGGAGCTGCCCAAACAATACGAGGCGCTGCTTGTGTTCGGTCTGGCGACAGATACGCAGGACTGGACCGGCGAGGTGATCGAGACGCGCGGCGACGTGCAGCTCACCGAGCAGCAAATTCGCCGGACGTTGGCCGCGTTTGTCGGCGAGATCGAGCAGGTTCCGCCGATGTATTCCGCCGTCAAAGTCGACGGCAAACGGCTGTACGAGCTGGCTCGCGAAGGCGTGGAGATCGAGCGCCAGGCGCGTACGGTGACGATCCACGAAATCGAGGTGCTGGACATCAACGTGTCGCTGCCTCAGCCGGAGGTGCGGTTTCGCGCGACCTGCTCGAAGGGCACGTATATACGCACGTTGTGCGTCGATATCGGCGCGGCACTTGGTTATCCGGCAGTGATGAAGCAGCTCGTGCGCACGTCTACCGGCCGCATCCGCAAGCCGCAATGCCTGACGCTGGAGCAAATTGCCGAGCAGCATGCAGCAGGCAATCTGCAGGCAAGCCTGATTCCGATGGATCAAGCAATTGCCCATCTTCCGGCTATCGGGCTTGAACCGCAGGAGGCCGAGCATGCGTTGCAGGGCAAAACGATTGCCATTGACGCACCGCGCGCCGCGGCTGCCGCCTCGGCGGATCAAGCGCTGTTTCGCGTTTATGCCGCAGCGGATCAGCGGTTTCTCGGGTTGTTTGCCTGGAACCGCGACACGCAACGGCTTGTTCCGGCCAAAGTGTTTTTGTAATAACCGGCGTTTTTCCTTTGAATGGGTAGGTGACACTTGCATTTATGGACATCATTCCGCTATCATATCCCGTCGATTGGCGCGCAAGCTCTGGCGGCGGCGACAACCAGGTGCTGGCGATCGGCGATTTTGACGGCGTCCACCTCGGACATCAGGAGGTGATCGGCCGCGCGCTGCGAACAGCCGTCCATCTCGGCCTTCCGGCGGCGATCATGACGTTTCATCCGCACCCCCGCTCGGTGATGGGGCAGGATAAATACGACAGCTTGCTCACGCCGCTGGAAAGCAAGATGGAGTTGTTTCGCCAGCTGGGCGTTAGCCGCACGTATGTCGTCACCTTCGACGATTCGCTGATGCATTTAAGCCCGCAGCAGTTTGTTGATGAGGTGCTGCAGCCGCTTGGCGTCGAAAGCGTCGTGGTCGGCTTTGATTTTACGTTTGGCTATCAGGGCAAAGGCAACCCCGACTCGCTGTGCGAGCTGGCCCATGGCAAGTTCGCGGTGGAAGTTGTGCGCCCGTTTTATATGGACGGGGCCAAGGTGAGCAGCACTTCGGTGCGCGAAGCTTTGCAGATGGGGGATGTGCCGGCGGCTACCCGGCTGCTTGGCAGGCCGTACAGCTTGTCGGGCAAAGTCGTCAGCGGTTTCCAGCGCGGCCGCACGATCGGGTTTCCTACCGCCAATCTCGATCCGATCGAATGTTTTGTCGTTCCGGCTAACGGCGTTTATGCCGTCAAGGCGCTGGTCAAGGGCGAGACGTACAAGGGCGTGATGAATATCGGCGTTAAGCCGACGTTCGAGACGGGCGAGCTTAAGCGGACGCTGGAAGCGCATCTGTTTGATTTTGCCGGCGATATTTACGGAGAAACGATCAAGGTGGAGCTGATCGCGTATTTGCGCGAGGAGCGTAAGTTCGGCTCGATCGACGAGCTGGTGGCGCAAATTCGCCGTGATGCGGAGGCGGCAGCCCAAGCGGCCTTGTAACCCGATCCGACATGTACAGTTTCGTCAGGCGTTAGCGGGCTCACGCTTTGCGGGTTGGCAGGACAACCTTCCGCTGCAACGCGGTCGCTCATCTTTGAGATGTTGCGATAAGAGTTTTTCTTATTTTTTCCTGTGTACCTTTTCTTTTTGTCTGCGGATGTGTTATACTAAAAGGCGTGTCTGGGAGCCGGGCTTCGGCCGCTCAGCCGCAAACCTTTGCTTGGATTCACGCATTCACCGGCGTTTTCGAGGCTACAGGGGATATTTACTTACGGAACAGGAGGTGAACAAGGATGGCATTGACTCAAGAACGCAAAACGCAACTGATTCAAACGCACAAGGTACATGACACCGATACAGGCTCTCCTGAGGTGCAAGTCGCTATCCTTACGGAAAACATTGTCAACCTGACAAACCACTTGCGGACGCACAAGAAAGATCATCATTCGCGCCGCGGTTTGCTCAAAATGGTCGGACAACGCCGTAAGCTGCTGACGTACCTGAAGAACAAAGACGTGAAACGTTACAGCGCGCTGATCGAAAAGCTCGGCCTGCGCCGATAACAGCGACACCGGGAAGCAACCTGTTGCTCCTTGGCTGCACTTCTCGCAAGAGAAGGCGGCGAAGAGCGGCAACGTGGTTGCTTTTCTTGTATTTTTAAAACCTGGAAAGAAGGAAATACTAGGTAAGGCGCAGAAATATAGAACGATTGGGCTTCCGGCAAGATTGGGATACATAGAAGAACAAGCGAACATTTTGAGGAGGGAACCATGGAAAAACAGGTGCAATTCGACCTTGGCGGCCGACCGTTCGTACTCGAAACGGGGCGTCTGGCCAAGCAAGCCAATGCAGCCGTTACCGCCCGTTACGGCGATACGGTTGTGCTCTGTACAGTGACGGCGTCCAGCGAGCCGAAGGATCTCGATTTTTTTCCGCTGACGGTCAATTATGAAGAAAGATTGTATTCCGTAGGGAAAATTCCCGGCGGCTTTATCAAGCGCGAGGGCCGTCCGAGCGAGAAAGCGATTCTGGCGAGCCGGCTGACCGACCGTCCGATTCGTCCGCTGTTCCCGGAAGGCTTCCGCAACGACGTGCAAATCGTGTCGATCGTGATGAGCGTTGATCAGGAGTGCTCCCCGGAAATTACGGCGATGATCGGTACGTCTGCAGCGCTGAGCATTTCCGACGTGCCGTTTAATGGCCCGATCGGCGGTGTGATCGTCGGCCGCGTTGACGGCCAACTGGTGATCAACCCAACGACGGAGCAGGCGGAGAAAAGCGATCTGCACCTCGTCGTCGCCGGTACGAAAGACGCGATCATGATGGTCGAAGCGGGCGCGGACGAAGTGCCGGAAGAAGTGATGCTCGAAGCGATCATGTTTGGTCATGACGAAATCCGCAACATCGTGGCAAAAATCGAAGCGCTGACGGCGGAAGCCGGCAAGCCGAAGATGGAAGTCAAACTGCATGCCGTCGATGCCGACGTCAGCGCGGCAGTGCGCGCCTTCGCGCAGGACAAGCTGATGGAAGCGATCAAAATCCCCGAAAAGCATGCCCGCCAGGAAGCGATTGACGCCGTCAACGCCGCAGCGGTCGAGCATTTCACGAATGTGTATGCCGAAACGCCGGATCTGATGGATGACGTCAAGGAAACGTTGTACGACATCGTGAAGGAAGAAGTGCGCCGTTTGATTACGCACGACAAAGTCAGACCGGACGGCCGCAAGCTCGAAGAAATCCGCCCGATCGAATGCGACATCAGCCTGCTGCCAAGGACGCATGGCTCCGGCTTGTTCACACGTGGGCAAACTCAGGCGCTGAGCATCTGTACGCTGGGAGCGCTTGGCGACGTGCAAATTTTGGACGGCCTTGATCTGACGGAAAGCAAACGTTTCATGCATCATTACAACTTCCCGCCGTTCAGCGTCGGGGAAGCCAGACCCCTTCGTCCACCGGGACGCCGCGAAATCGGCCACGGCGCGTTGGGCGAGCGAGCGCTGGAAGCGATCATTCCTTCGGAAGTCGATTTCCCGTACACGATTCGTCTCGTTTCCGAGGTGCTGGAATCGAACGGTTCGACATCGCAAGCGAGCATTTGCGCAAGCACCTTGGCGCTGATGGACGCAGGCGTGCCGATCAAAGCGCCGGTGGCCGGCATCGCGATGGGCCTGATCAAAGACGGCGATCATTTCTCGATTTTGTCCGACATTCAAGGGATGGAAGATCATCTCGGCGATATGGACTTCAAGGTGGCCGGCACGGCCAAAGGCGTTACCGCGCTGCAAATGGATATCAAAATCGACGGCATCAACCGCAGCATTCTTGAGCAGTCGCTCGCGCAAGCGAAAGAAGGCCGGATGTTCATTTTGAACAAAATGCTGGGCCGGATCGCCGAGCCGAAAACAGCGCTGTCTCCGTACGCGCCGAAAATCATCACGATGCAAATCAACCCGGACAAAATCCGCGAGGTGATTGGCGCAGGCGGCAAAATCATCAACAAAATCATTGAAGAAACCGGCGTGAAAATCGACATCGAGCAAGACGGCCGCGTCTTCATCGCTTCCTCCAACCAGGAGATGAACGAAAAAGCCCGTTCGATCATCGAAGGCATCGTTCGCGAAGTCGTTGTTGGCGAAACGTACCTCGGCACGGTCAAGCGGGTCGAGAAGTTCGGCGCCTTCGTGGAAATTTTGCCGGGCAAAGAAGGGCTGGTCCACATTTCCCAGCTGTCGACCGAACGCGTAGCCAAAGTTGAAGACGTCGTGGCCATCGGCGATTCGATTACGGTCAAAGTGACGGAAATCGACCAGCAGGGCCGCGTCAACCTGTCGCGCAAGGCGACTCTCGTTTCGCAGGTGCCGGCACAAACGTAAGCAGCGGGGAGCGTTCGCCCCCCTTTTATAGCAAGGCCAAGGAAAGAGTCAGATTTTGTCTGTCTCTTTTTTGTTTGCCCGGCGGGTTGCCCGGTTCTAGTCTTGTCCTCTCGCGCATAAGCTAAAGACAGTGAAGAGGGGGGACGGGCATGAGAATACGCAGATTGGCGCTGCTGGGCGGGGGCCTGGCGGCGATGCTGATCGTGTTGCAGACAACGCCGGGCATTCGCTCATATATCGAAGCGGTCCAAGCGGGCCGGATATCTTACACAGCGACCGTATGGCCGGATGACGACGAAGCGGCGATGCCCGTATTCGCGTCCGGTCAAGCCGTAGCGCTGACCAAAGCCGATCGCGAGCTGCTGGAGGAGATCCAACAGGAAGCGGCCAAGCGCAACATAGCGCCGATCGACGCCAAGCTTGATCGAGTGTGGAAGGCGATTCCGGGGTATAACGGGCTGGAAGTCGACGTCGACGAGACGTTCCGGCTGGCCCAGCAGCGGATGCTGCCCGGTTCCATCTCTTACGTGATGAAAGAAATCGAACCGCAGGTGCAACTGCAGGATTTGGGTGCGGTGCCCGTCTACCGCGGCAACCCGAAGAAGCCGATGGTTTCCTTGATGATCAATGTCGCCTGGGGCAACGAATATTTGCCGTCGATGCTCGAGACGCTGCGCAAGGAAGGCGTGCACGCCACGTTTTTCCTCGACGGCATGTGGCTGAACAAAAACGCCGACACCGCCAAACAAATTCTCAGCGAAGGCCATGAGCTTTCGAATCATGCGTATTCGCATAAAGATATGCGGACGATTAGCCGCAGCAAGACAGTCGAGGAAATCACAAAAACCGAAACGCTGCTCAAAAAGTTGGGCGTCGCCAACACGCTGTTCGCTCCGCCGTCAGGCTACTACAATGAGCAAACGGTGCAGGTCGCTGCGGGCATGAAGCTGCAAACCGTGTTGTGGACGCTGGATACGGTCGATTGGAAAAAGCCGCAGCCGTCCTGGATCATCGATCGCATCGCCAAAAATGTCGAACCCGGATCGCTCATCCTGATGCACCCGACCGCTTCGTCGAGCCAGGCGCTGCCGAGCATGATCAAGTCGATCAAAAGCAAGGGGCTGCAGCTCGGTACGGTCAGCGAACTGCTGTCGTCCAAGCGCGTGCCGGAGAAGAGCGCAGCGGAAAGTTGAGTCAAGCGAACATTTTTGTTAGACTAGTAGGGATGCAAAGACATCAGCGTTAACGGGCGCAGCATTCGAGGAGGAACCCTGATGAATATATACCGCTTACCAAACGGATTGCGCGTAGTTTTGGAACAAATTCCGACTTTCCGATCCGTTTCCTTCGGAATTTGGGTCAAGACGGGTTCTCGCAACGAACAGCCGGAGGACAACGGCATTTCCCATTTCATTGAGCATATGCTGTTCAAGGGCACAGAGCGCCATTCGGCCAAAGATATTGCGGAAATTTTCGACGGCATCGGCGGCAATGTGAACGCCTTCACTTCGAAGGAGTACACGTGTTATTATGCCAAAGTTCTGGACGAACATCTGCCCTTGGCGATGGACGTGCTGGCCGACATGTTTTTCAATTCCACGTTCGATGAGGAAGAACTGGAGAAGGAGAAAAACGTGATTTTCGAGGAAATTTCGATGTACGAGGATACGCCGGACGATCTGGTGCACGATTTGGTGGCCAAGGCGGCCTACGGCGATCATCCGCTCGGCTACACGATCCTGGGTACGGAGGACAACCTGACGCGCATGCAGCCGGACGATTTGCGCAATTATATGAAGCAATTTTACAACACCGGCAATATCGTCATCTCGTTGGCCGGCAATATCGACGATGGCGTGCGCGAGTTGATCGAGCGCCATTTTGGCGGTTTTGCCCATGCGGGCGCGGAGTCGGGGTATGCAGAGCCGGATTTCCTTGGCGAATTGATCTTTCACGAGAAGAAAACGGAACAAAACCATATCTGCTTGTCGCTGCCGGGATTGTCTTTGCACGCCGACAACCTGTATTCGATGGTGCTGCTCAACAATGCGATCGGCGGTGGCATGAGCTCGCGGCTGTTTCAGGAAATCCGGGAAAAAAGAGGGCTGGCCTATTCCGTTTATTCGTACCATTCCTCGCATATCGACAGCGGGATGTTTACCATTTATACAGGCACCGCGCCCAAGCAGACGGAAGAAGTGCTCAAAGTCACGCTGGAGCTGCTGTACGAAATCGCCCACAAAGGCATGACCGACGCCGAACTGAAAAAAGGCAAGGAGCAGCTCAAAGGCAGCCTTATTCTCAGTCTGGAAAGCACCAGCAGCCGGATGAACCGGCTTGGCAAAAACGAGCTGATGACCGGCAAGCATTACACGCTGGATGAAATGATTGCCCGCATTGAAAGCGTGCAAATGGAGCATATTCGCGAATTGACGGCCCGGTTGTTTGCTTCGCCGTTCGCGCTGGCGATGGTCGGAGGTTCCGACGACGCCTTGAAACCGTTCAGGAGGGATCAGCTTGTCATCCGTTAGTTATCACGTAGAATTCATGAAGCTGCCGGGCAATGAAGACGTGCCTGTGCCGCAAAAAATGTCCGCCGCCGCCAGCGGCTTTGATCTGCACGCCGCCGTCAGCGAGCCGGTCGTGCTGCAGCCGGGCGAGCGCAAGCTGATTCCGACCGGCTTTGCCCTGGCGATGCCGGCGGAGCTGGAAGCGCAAATCCGGCCGCGCAGCGGCTTGGCTTTCAAATACGGCATCACGTCTTTGAACTCGCCGGGCACGATCGACGCCGATTACCGCGGCGAAGTGAAAGTGCTGCTGATCAATCACGGGCAGGAGCCGTTTACGATTCAGCGCGGCGAGCGCATCGCGCAGATGGTGTTCCAACTGGTGCCGCAGATCGAGCTGCGCGAGGTGGCCGAGTTGTCCGCTACGGAACGCGGCGTCGGCGGTTTCGGACATACGGGACGTTGAGCCGGAAGGCAGCCGCATGCAAGAACCTTTCATGAGAGGATCATGGAGGGTTCTTTTTTTATGTCCGAGCGAAATCCGGCAGCGGGGCGCTGGCGGCGAGCTTTTGCCATCTTCGGGCGCGGTCGTCACCCATTTTTAGGCGAAGGCATACTATAAGGTATCGATACGAACCGAGAAAGGGGTGCAAGAAGGAATGCTTACTGGAATTTCGGTTGCTTTTATAGGCGGCGACGCCCGGCAGCTCGAAGTGATTCAGAAATTTACCGAGCTTGATGCGACCGTTACCTTGATCGGCTTCGATAATTTGGGAAGACCGTTCAGCGGGGTGACGCAAGCGAAGCTGACGCCCGAGCTGCTCAGCGGTGTTGATGCGCTCGTGCTGCCTGCGGTGGGCACCGACGATAGCGGCCAGGTCGATTCGATTTTTTCGTCAGAGGAAATGGTGCTCGGCGACGAGCATATGGCGGCATTGCCCAAACAGGCCAAGGTGTATACGGGAATGGCCAAAGGTTATTTGAAGCGCTTGTGCGAAGCCCATCAGATTCAGCTGGTTGAGCTGTTCGACCGCGATGACGTAGCGATTTACAACTCGATTCCGACCGCCGAAGGCGCTTTGATGATGGCGATTCAAAACACCGATATTACGATTCACGGCTCGGTAAGCATGGTGTTGGGCTTTGGCCGCACCGGCTTTACGATGGCCAAAACGCTGCAGGGATTGGGCTCGACCGTGAAGGTCGGCGTGCGCAAGCCGGAGCATTTTGCCCGCGCTTGGGAGATGGGTTTTCAGCCGTTTTATACGCGAGATTTGTACCCGGAAGTGGGCAATATTGACTTGCTTTTTAACACAATTCCGACTATGATAGTCACAGCGCAAGTTATTACCAATATCCCACATCGCGCGGTCATCATCGATTTGGCCTCAAAGCCCGGCGGAACGGACTTCCGTTTTGCGGAGAAACGAGGCGTCAAAGCGATGCTCGCGCCCGGTCTGCCTGGCATTGTCGCACCGAAAACAGCTGGTCGCATCATGGCGAACGTCCTGAGCCAGCTTCTTGAGGAAGACTTCAAAGACAGGAGCGATGTGGAATGAATTGGCAGGGGAAAACGGTCGGTTACGCGTTAACCGGCTCTCATTGTACGTTGGAAGAAGTTATGCCGCAAATTCAGAGATTCGTAGATGCGGGAGCGAACGTCGTCCCGATCGTGTCGAATTCGATCCTTACAACCGATACTCGCTTCGGCAAATCGGCTGATTGGCAGAAGCAGTTACGCGATATAACCGGCAATGAAATTATTTCTACTATTGTAGATGCAGAGCCGCTTGGCCCGTCGAAGCTGCTGGATGTGATGGTCATTGCGCCATGTACGGGCAATACGACCAGCAAGCTGGCGAACGCGATGACGGAAAGCCCGGTGCTGATGGCGGCCAAAGCGCAGATGCGCAACCAGCGCCCCCTTGTGCTGGCCATCTCGACGAATGACGGCTTGGGGCTGAACGCCACGAACATCGCCAAGCTGTTGATCACCAAGAACATTTATTTCGTGCCGTTTGGTCAAGATGCGCCGGGAGCCAAGCCAAATTCGCTTGTCGCTCGCATGGATTTGATCAAGGAAACCTGCGAAGTTGCGCTGGAAGGCAAGCAGCTCCAGCCGATGATTATTGAGAGATTTCAATATTAATAGATGTACGCACATCATAAAGGGGAGAGGACAGAGCTATGTCGAACCAAAAGCTATTTAACGTTGCAGTCGTCGGCGCTACCGGCGCCGTAGGAGAACAAATTATTCGTTTATTGGATGAGCGGAATTTCCCCTTGAAAGAATTGAAGCTGCTTTCTTCGGCCCGTTCGGCCGGCAGCAAAGTGCAGTTTAAAGGCCGCGAATTGACGGTCGAAGAAGCAACTCCGTCCAGCTTTGAGGGCATCGATATCGCATTGTTCAGCGCCGGCGGAGACGTATCCAAGGCGCTGGCTCCGCATGCCGTCCAAGCGGGCACGATCTGCATCGACAATACGAGCGCTTACCGCATGGACCCGGAGACGCCGCTGGTCGTACCGGAAGTGAACGTCGACAAGATCAACGAGCACAAGGGCATCATCGCCAATCCGAACTGCTCGACGATCCAGATGGTCGCTGCGCTGAAGCCGCTGTACGACCGCTTTGGCATTTCCCAGATTATCGTCTCGACGTACCAGGCCGTGTCCGGGGCTGGGGCGAAAGCGATTCAGGAAATGCTCAGACAGTCGAAGGAAGTGCTGGAAGGCCGTGAATCAAACCCCGACATTTTGCCGGTTGGTTCGCTGCCGGTGAAGCATCAAATCGCCTTCAACGCGATTCCGCAAATCGACAAGTTCCATGAAAACGGCTTTACGAACGAAGAAATGAAGATGATTCTCGAAACGAAAAAAATCATGGGCGACGATTCCATCGACGTCACGGCGACATGCGTGCGCGTGCCGGTCGTGTACGGCCACTCGGAATCCGTCTATGTCGAGCTGAAAAGCGATTTCGAGCTCGAAGAAGTCAAGCAATTGCTCGCCGACGCTCCGGGAATCGTGCTCTACGATAACCCGCAAGAGCAGCAGTATCCGCTGGCCACCGACGCCGCAGGCAAGCTGGAGACGTTCGTCGGCCGCTTGCGCCGCGACTTGAGCAATCCGCGCGCTTTGAATATGTGGATCGTGTCCGACAATCTGCTCAAAGGCGCTGCGTGGAATGCCGTGCAGATTGCTGAATATATTGCTATAGAACAATAATGGCGCTGTCGCTTCTGCAAGCGGCAGGGCGTGAATATGGGGGAAGCACTCATGCGAATTCTCGTCCAGAAATTTGGGGGTACTTCGCTTTCCACCGTTCAAGCCAGAGCTCACGTCATCGATCATATCAAAGACGCGCTAGCGGAAGCATATCAATTGGTAGTTGTCGTTTCAGCGATGGGAAGAAAAGGCGATCCTTATGCAACGGATACATTGCTGGAGCTGGTCAAGGGCAGTGAGGATCGGCTCCCGGCGCGGGAGCGGGATTTGCTGCTGGGCTGCGGAGAGATCATTTCCGCAGTTCAGCTTTGCAGCCTGCTGACGGCCGAGGGCATTTCATCCGCCGTATTGACCGGCGGACAGGCGGGCATTCAGACAAACGAAACGTTTGGCAATGCGCAAATTTTATCGATTCAACCAAACCGCATTCTCGAGCTGCTGGAGCGCGGCCAAGTGGCCGTCATCACAGGGTTTCAGGGGGTTACGGCCAAGCAGGAGCTGACGACGCTCGGCCGCGGTGGCAGCGATACGTCGGCCACGGCGCTTGGCGCGGCGCTCCATGCAGAAACGGTCGACATCTTTACCGATGTCGACGGCATTTTGACCGCAGATCCGCGAATTGTTGAAGATGCCCGGCCTTTGCCGCGGGTCAGCTTTGGCGAAATTTGCAACATGGCGCATAACGGCGCCAAGGTGATCCATCCGCGGGCCGTTGAGATGGCGATGCAAGCGAATATGCCGATTCGCGTGCGCTCCACCTTTTCCAAAAGCAAGGGGACGTTGGTCACGGCGGAAGCGGTTGGTTCCGATGCGAGCACGGTGAAGGATCGCCACGTTACCGGCATCGCTCAATTTACGAATATTACGCAAATTTATGTGGCCGCCACGGAAGGGCATTTCGATCTGCAGCTCAAGGTGTTCAAAACGATGGCGTTGCATCAAATCAGCGTTGATTTTATTAATGTGAATCCATCCGGCGTTACGTATACCGTGTTCGACCACGAAGCCGACAAGGCGGTGAAGCTGCTCAAGGAGCAGGGCTACGAGCCCCGCACGTTAAGCGGCTGCGCCAAGGTGTCCGTGATCGGCGGGGGCATGAACGGGGTGCCGGGCATTATGGCGCATATTGTCGAAGCGCTTACGGAAGAAGATATCGCGATCTTGCAGTCGGCCGATTCCAATACGACGATTTGGGTCCTTGTCCACGGCAAGGATATGATTGGCGCGGTCAGGGCGCTGCATCAGCGATTTCATTTGCATAAGTAAAATTTTTGTACATGTAGGAGGCGTGTTACGGTGGATTTCGGAAGAGTAGTCACAGCGATGGTGACCCCGTTTGACGAGCGGCTGCAAGTCAATTGGAGCCAAGTGGAACCACTGATCAACTATTTGATCGAGGAGCAGCAGACGGATAGCCTCGTGATTTGCGGCACGACGGGAGAATCGCCGACGTTGACCGAAGAGGAGAAGCTGCAGCTCATCGAAGCCGCCGTACGTTACGCCCGCGGGCGCTGCAAAATCATTGCAGGCACAGGCAGCAACGACACTGCGCATACGATTCATTTTTCGCAAAAGGTGGAGCAGCTTGGCGTTGACGCTTTGCTTGTTGTCACCCCGTATTACAATCGTCCGTCTCAAGAGGGGCTTTACCAGCATTACAAGGCGGTGGCCGAGGCAGTGAATCTGCCGATGATGCTGTATAACGTGCCGGGACGCAGCGGTATCAATCTGGATGCCGATACGACGCTTCGCTTGGCGGAGCTGCCCAATATCGTCGCCACGAAGGACTGTGCGGGCATCGATCAATTGACGCGCATCTTGAACGGCGCGCCGGAAGGTTTTGTCGTGTACAGCGGTGAAGACAGCCATACGTTGGCTGCGCTGGCCATCGGCTGTCAGGGCATCGTCAGCGTCGCGAGCCACGTGATTGGAAAAGAGATGCAATCTATGATAAAGTATTACCTAGAAGGTAACATACAGCAAGCGGGAGAACTGCATCGTAAGCTGCATCCGGTATTCACCGGCATTTTCCGTGCACCAAGCCCCGCGCCGATTAAGCATGCCTTGACTCTGAAAGGCGTCCATACAGGAGGCGTCAGACTGCCGCTAGTTCCGGTATCCGAGCAAGAAGGACAATTCATCCAATCTCTTTTTGAATGATAACGCCTAAAGGATCGGTGCCTCCGGCATCGGTTTTCTTTTTTTGGGGACACTAGCGCTAATGGTAGGCGACTTGTATTTGCTGTTTTTCATCATGTATAATGGTGGCAAGTGACTGGTTCGGTTTCATCATTTAAAAATTCGTCGTCAAACTATCGAAGGAGGAATAAGCTTGTCTAAGAAAAATCAAGACAAACTGTTGATTTTTGCCCTTGGCGGCGTGGGCGAAATCGGAAAAAATATGTATGTGGTGCAATACGCCAACGATATCGTCGTAATTGACAGCGGTTTAAAATTTCCCGAAGAGGACATGCTGGGGATCGACATCGTCATTCCCGACATCGGCTACCTGACGGAGAATCGCGATAAAGTTCGGGGCATTCTGCTTACTCACGGTCATGAGGATCATATCGGCGGCTTGCCTTACGTGCTCAAGCACCTGAACGTGCCGGTGTACGGCACGAAGCTGACGCTTGGCCTTGTGGAAACGAAGCTGAAGGAAGCCAACCTGCTCGGGGAAACGAAGCGGATTCTGATCAATGCGGATTCCGTGCTGAATCTCGGTACGATTACGGCGTCGTTTTTCAAAACGAACCACAGTATCCCGGATTCGGTCGGGGTGGCGCTGGAGACGCCGGAAGGCACGGTTGTGCATACCGGGGACTTCAAGTTCGATCAAACGCCGGTCAACGATCAATATGCCGATCTTCATCGGATGGCCGAAATCGGCAAAAAGGGCGTGCTCGCGCTTTTGTCGGACAGTACGAATGCCGAGCGTCCGGGATATACCGGTTCGGAGCGCAGCGTAGGCGTCCAGATCGAGGAAGTGTTCCGCAAGGCGAAGCAACGCGTGGTCATTGCAACGTTCGCATCGAACATCCACCGCATTCAGCAGGTGTTCGACGCCGCCGAAGTCACCCGCCGCAAGGTTACGGTGATCGGCCGCAGCATGGTCAACGTCGTCAGCATCGCCAGCGAGCTGGGCTATCTGCACATTCCTGACGGCATGCTGATCGAGCCGGAAGAAGTGAACAAGCTGGCTGCAGACCGCGTCGTCATCCTGTCGACCGGCAGCCAAGGCGAGCCGATGTCCGCGCTGACACGCATGGCGCGTTCGACGCACCGCAAAGTGGACATCCTTCCGGGCGATACCGTGATCATCGCGGCTACCCCGATTCCGGGCAACGAGCGTTATGTCGGCCGTACGGTTGACGAGCTGTTCCGCATCGGCGCCAATGTGATCTACGGCCCGGGTTCGATTACCGGCGTACACGTCTCCGGTCACGGCAGCCAGGAAGAGCTGAAACTGATGCTGAACATCATGAAGCCCAAGTATTTTATCCCGATTCACGGGGAATACCGGATGCTTCGTCAGCACGGCTTGCTGGCCGAGTCGGTTGGCATCGCCAAAGAGGATATTTTCATCCTCGATATCGGCGATACCGTTGAAGTCCAGAGCGGCGTAGCCCGCAAAGGCTCGAAGGTTCAGGGCGGCAACATCCTGATCGACGGTCTAGGCGTTGGCGATGTCGGCAATATCGTGCTGCGCGACCGCAAGCTGTTGTCGCAGGACGGCATTCTCGTCGTCGTGGTCACGCTCAGCAAGCAGGATGGAGCGATTCTTTCCGGCCCGGATATCATTTCGCGCGGTTTCGTATATGTTCGGGAATCCGAAGGACTGTTGGAAGAAGCCAATCGCATCGTAACGAATACGTTAACGAGATTAATGAATGAAAATGTCAACGAATGGGCCTCCTTGAAAACACATGTCAAGGATGCGCTTGGACGATTTTTATATGAGCAAACCAGAAGAAGACCGATGATTCTTCCAATCATCATGGAAGTGTAATCGTGCACTAGTCACTTGAACCTTTGCAATAGAAAGGCTCTCTCCGACGACGGGGAGAGCCTTTTTCAATGCAGGCGGCGCGGGTGCGGCAGGGCCGAGCGATTTCGCTGGGACGTTTGGTGCATGAAACAGGGGCTGGTTATCCATACTATGGGAGATTATGAATAGGGAGGAAAGCCAATGGGAGCGCCAGAGCAACCTAAGCAGCAGGAACCGGGGACAGAGGAGATCAAGCGAAATCCGACGCTGGACAACATTCAGCAGTTGGGCCAAGTGAACACACCGTCGGGCGAATCGAACTTATTTTGCTTAACGATCATCGGACAGGTGGAGGGCCATATGGTGCTGCCGCCGCAAAACAAGACGACCAAATACGAGCACATTATTCCGCAACTGGTGGCGGCTGAACAAAATCCGAAAATCGAAGGCGTGCTGATCATCCTCAACACGGTGGGCGGCGATGTCGAAGCCGGGCTGGCGATTGCCGAAATGATCGCAACCTTGTCGAAGCCGACGGTTACACTGGTGCTGGGCGGCGGCCACAGCATCGGCGTGCCGATCGCCGTATCGGCCGATCATTCGATTATTGCCGAAACGGCGACGATGACGATTCATCCGATTCGCTTGAACGGGCTGGTGATCGGCGTGCCGCAAACGTTCGAGTATCTGGACAAGATGCAGGAGCGGGTGGTCCGCTTTGTCACCCGGCATTCGCAGGTCACGGAAGAAAAGTTCAAGGAGCTGATGTTTACAACCGGCGAGCTGACTCGCGATATCGGCACGACGGTCATCGGCGGCGATGCCGTCAAATACGGCTTAATCAAGCAAGTCGGCGGCATTGGCGAAGCGATCAAGGAGCTGAACCGGCGAATCGAAGAGCGCAAGCAGCAGATGAATGGAGGAGGATTCGTGCAATGATCCATTATTCGGTCGTGCCGATGGATGTCGTTTTTGCAGGCATGGAGAATTTTGTCCCGTCCTATATCGATATCGAGCACGGCGGCGTATCGATGCAGGTGGAGCCGCTGAACGGCTATCAGGCGCGGATCGTGCGTCTGATCAGCGGCAATCCGCAACATTATTTGGACGGGCGGTATGCGCCCGGCACGATCATCAACTTTTCTCCTGCGCTGTAGCCGGTGAATGACGCTGTGGAAGTGCCAGTACCTCCCCCTGCCAAACTATGGTATAATACATACTTGGGGGTGACAGCGTGGCTAAACGCAAGAAAAAAAGCAAGGCTCTCAAAACGAGCCTGCTCTTCGAGCTGTACGGTATTGTGATCCTTATTTTTTGCATCATCGCGCTGGCGCAGCAAGGTCGCGTAGGCATATCGTTGATGTATTTGTTTCGCTTTTTTGCAGGCACGTGGGACATCGTGGTGCCTTTGTTTTGCATATATGTCGCATTGTTTGCGATGATCAAACGGGAGTGGCCGCCGCTGCGCACGGCGAAAAAAACCGGGCTGCTACTGTTTGTGCTCGGTCTGTTGATCAAAAACCATATCGACCTGTTCGCGCAGCTGTATCCTGACGGCGATTACAGCGCCGGCACCGTTCTGTCGGCCACATGGAGCGCGATGATGGACGGGTTGAAGCCGACGGAGGCGGGAGCGGATACGCTGCGCCACGGCGTTGGCGGCGGAATGATCGGGGCGCTGTTGTACAGCTGCCTGTATTTTCTGTTCGATAATCTGGGAGCGCGCCTGATTCAGTACGCCCTGTTTGCGATCGGCTTTATTTTGGCCACAGGCATCTCGTATGTCGATGCCGGCAATATGGTGCGCGGACGCTTCAAAAATGTCGGCGCAGGGTTCAAGACGCGCTTGAAGGAATGGCTGCAGGACCGCGGCGCGCGAGCCGCCGCAGCCGCGACTCCGGCGAAGTCGAGCCGCACTGCAAGCAAGCCGGGCAAAAACGTCTTTGTGCCGGTGGATGACGAGTTTGACGAGGAATCGTTCGAGCCGGTGCCTAAAGCGAAGAAAGCGCCGCTGTTTATGCAGCTGCTGCAGCCGATCAAGGATGCGCGCAAGGGCAAAGCGGCCGGACAGCCGGACGAAGCGCCGATTCCCGAGCCGGATGAGGAGGAAGCGGCGGAGCAGGTGGTTTATAAGGCGCCCGCTCCCTCCCGCACGAAGCGGCAGCCGCAGGCAACGCCGGCATCGCTACAACAGCAGCCGGACGAGCATGAGGAACAGCCGGTCATTCCGATCATTCGCGACTTCCAGGAGCAGGTGCAGCAGGAAGCGCAGTTGACGCCGCCGATTTCGGCCGTGCAAGCGGTGAAGCCGGCTTCCCGGCCGGCCGCCAAACCGGCGGAAGCGGCAGCCGCAGAAAGCGGCCCGATGGAGTTCACGGATGAAGCCGCGGCTGAATCCGTGGCAAGCCAGCCGTATGAAATTCCGTCGCTGGAGCTGCTGGCCAGGCCCGCCGCCGGCAAGGGCAGCGAAATGTCCGATTACAAAGCGAACGCCCGCAAGCTGGAAGCGACGCTGGAGAGCTTTGGCGTACGCGCCAAGGTGCTGGAAGTGGTGCGTGGTCCTGCGGTAACGCGTTATGAAATTCAGCCGGACGTCGGCGTCAAGGTCAGCCGAATCGTCAGCTTGACTGACGATATCGCGCTGGCGCTCGCTGCCAAGGATATTCGGATGGAAGCGCCGATTCCCGGCAAATCGGCGATTGGCATCGAGGTGCCGAATCTGGAAGTATCGGTCGTCACGATGCGCGAGGTGATGGAAACGCCGGCGTTTCAGGACTCGACTTCGCGCCTGTCGATTACGCTGGGCCGCGATATTTCCGGTCAGCCGATCGTTGGCAATCTGGCGCGCATGCCGCATCTGCTCGTAGCGGGAGCCACCGGCTCGGGCAAATCGGTCTGCATCAACGGTATTATTACGAGCATCTTGTACAAGGCCAAGCCCAACGAAGTGAAGTTTTTGATGATTGACCCGAAGATGGTCGAACTGAACGTATATAACGGCATCCCGCATTTGCTGGCCCCGGTCGTCACCGATCCGCGGCGCGCTTCGCTGGCGTTGAAAAAAATCGTCGTCGAGATGGAGAAGCGCTATGAGCTGTTCTCCAAAAGCAGCACGCGCAATATCGAAGGTTATAACGCGATGTTGTCGGAAACCGGCACAGCCGCGCCGCTGCCGTATTATGTGGTCATCGTGGACGAGTTGGCCGACTTGATGATGGTCGCGGCCAATGACGTCGAGGATTCGATTTGCCGTTTGGCGCAGATGGCGCGGGCTGCCGGCATTCACTTGATTATCGCCACGCAGCGGCCATCGGTCGACGTGATCACCGGCGTGATCAAAGCGAATATTCCGTCGCGAATCGCCTTCGGCGTATCTTCGCAGGTCGATTCGCGAACGATCCTCGATATGGTCGGCGCGGAAAAGCTGCTGGGCCGTGGCGATATGCTCTATCTGCCGGTCGGCGCCTCCAAGCCGGTTCGCGTGCAAGGCGCTTTCCTGTCGGATCAGGAAGTCGAAGCGGTGGTGACGTTCGTGCGCACGCAGGAGCAAGCCAATTACCAGGAGGAAATGGTTCCGCAGGTCGAAGAGCAAGCCGATCAGGCGGCCGAGTTCGAAGATGAGCTGTATGACCAGGCGGTGCAAATTGTGCTGGAGGCCAAGCAAGCTTCGGTATCGCTGCTCCAGCGCCGCATGCGGGTCGGCTACACGCGCGCAGCCCGGCTGATCGACTCGATGGAAGCCAAGGGCGTAGTTGGCCCTTACGAGGGCAGCAAGCCGCGCGAGGTGCTGATGTCGATCGAGCAATATCATCATAATCGCATCAGCTCGTAAAGCCGCTGTCGCCGATCTTTACGCCGCTGCCGACACTCCCGTTTTCGGGAGTGTTTTTCTTTTGCATAATCGCCGTGCCCCTTCCTCATACTAAGCAATAAATGTTGCCAATCGCAAAGAAAGGTTGAGAAGGGGAATGAATAAACGACTTATCGTGATTACGTTTTGCATCGTTTTTGTGCTCTTTACGGCTTTTCAGCTGAAAAATCGCTACGACAGCAAAACCGAGCAAACCTTCGGGACAACGGCGATTCATTACGGCGCTGAAGGCGGCGATGTTTATGAACTGCAAGGGCGCTTGAAGTTTATCGGCTTTTATGGAGGCAATATCGACGGCGATTTCGGATACAAGACGCTGACGGCGGTCAAACGGTTTCAGGGCGAGTTTGGCATGACGGTGGACGGTGTGGTCGGCCCGAAAACCAAGCTGAAGCTGTGGGAGGCCACGAAAAATTGGGCCCCGTCGGGAACGTCGGGCGGCAGCGGGGGCAGTGCAGGAGGAGGAGGCTCGCAGCAGTCGTCGGAGCTGGCTCCGGCCAACAATCTGGGACTGTCGGCGCAAGATTTGAAGCTGATGGCGAATGCCGTCTATGGCGAATCGCGCGGCGAGCCGTATATCGGGCAAGTGGCTGTAGCCGCGGTCATCTTAAACCGGGTCAAATCGCCAAGCTTCCCGAACACGGTGTCGGGCGTCATCTTCCAGCCGGGCGCGTTCACGGCGGTCGCCGACGGGCAGATTTGGCTCACGCCCAACGAATCCGCGGCCAAGGCGGTCAAGGACGCCGTTAACGGCTGGGACCCGACGGGCGGCTGCATTTATTATTTCAACCCGGCGACGGCCACGTCAAAATGGATTTGGAGCCGTCCGCAGGTGAAAACGATCGGCAAGCACATTTTTTGCAAATAAATAGGCCCACAAGGAGAAGGAACCAGTTCGGTTGCTTCTCCTGTTTGTATAAGAATATAATGGAAACATATCTTGGAAGCAGGAAGGGAGATCAGATCCTTTGAAGCACATACAATTCGAGCGAAGCACATGGAACCGCATCCGGCTGCACGTGCTGCCGACCGATCAATTCAAGACGTTTGCGATTTCCGTGTATATCGGCCGGCCTTTGTCCGAAGATACGGTGACAGCGACGGCGCTGACGCCGTTCGTGTTGCGCCGGGGCACGCAGCTGTACCCGGAGACGAGAATGTTCCGCGAGCGGCTCGACGACTTGTACGGAGCGGGTTTTGGCTTCGACATTTACAAGCGCGGCGACTATCAGATCGTGCAGCTGCGCATGGACATCATTAACGACCGGTTCGTCAGCGCGGGCGAATCGCTGCTCAAGCAAGGGCTGCAGTTCGTCGGTGAGACGCTGACGCGCCCGGCGAAGGAGCAAGGCGTGTTCCGCAGCAAATATGTCGATGCCGAGAAAGTGACATTGCAAAAGCGGATCGAAGCGGTGATCAATGACAAAATCCGCTATGCGGCCGAGCGCTGCATGGAGGAAATGTGCCGCGACGAGCCTTACCGCCTGCATGCGCTGGGCGAGATCAAGGATTTGGCCGATGTCACGCCGCAATCGCTGTATGCCCGGTATGAACAATGGCTGCGCACCGCGCCGATCGATCTGTACGTCGTCGGCCGCACGACGCTGGCGGAAGTCGAAGCGATCGTCCAACAGGCGTTTTCGCTCGAGCGCACCGAGGAAAGCGGTTATGCCGTGACCGCGGCAAAGCCGGCGCGCGCCGAGACGCAAACCATCGTCGACCGGCTCGACGTCAAGCAAGGCAAGCTGAACATGGGGCTGCGCACCCCAATCACCTATGGCGACGACCGCTACCCGGTCGCTTTGATGTACAACGGCGTGCTCGGCGGCTACCCGCATTCCAAGCTGTTTACGAACGTGCGGGAAAAAGCGAGCCTGGCCTATTACGCTTCATCGCGCTACGACGGCCACAAAGGCATTGTCAGCATCCAGTCCGGCATCCAGATCGACCATTACGAGAAAGCGGTGGCGATTATTCGCGAGCAGCTTGCGGCGCTTACGCAAGGCGAGATCAGCGAGACGGAGCTGAGCCAGACGAAAGCGATGATTGCCAACCAGTTGCGCGAGATGCAGGATTCGGCGTTCGAGCTGATTTCGTTTGATTTTAATGCGATTTTGTCCGGCAAGACGCGCACGGTTGCCGAGCTGATCGAAGCGGTGTCGGCGGTGGACGCGGCGGCGATTGCCGATGCAGCCGGCAAGGTGCAGCTCGATACGATTTATTTTTTGCGCGACAAGAAGGGAGAGTAAGCCATGAACGCGATTCCTTACGCACATTTGAACGAAACGTTGTATCATGAGCAGCTGCCGAACGGCTTGGACGTATACATATTGCCCAAAGAAGGGTTTCAAAAGACGTATGCCACGTTTTCGACCAAATACGGCTCGATCGACAACCATTTTCAGGTCGCAGGCGGGGAAGCCGTGAAGGTCCCGGACGGCATTGCGCATTTTTTGGAGCATAAAATGTTCGAGGAACCCGACGGCGACGTGTTTTCGCGGTTCGCTTCGCACGGCGCTTCGGCCAACGCCTTTACGAGTTTTGACCGCACGGCGTATTTGTTTTCGTCGACCGAGCATATTGCGACAAATTTAATCACATTAATTAATTTTGTGCAAAACCCGCATTTTACCGATGAAAATGTGGAAAAAGAAAAAGGCATCATCGGCGAAGAAATCCAGATGTACCAGGACAACGCCGATTGGCGTTGTTATTTCGGCTTGATCGAAGCGATGTATGCCGCGCATCCGGTGCATATCGATATCGCTGGCACGGTCGAATCAATTGCGCTGATTACGAAGGAAACGCTGTACGAGTGCTACCGGACGTTTTACCATCCAAGCAATATGAGCTTGTTTGTCGTCGGTGGGGTCGATCCCGCAGCGGTGATGCAGGCAGTGCGCGACAATCAGGCGGCCAAGACGTTCCGCCCGCAGGGCGTGATCGAACGCTTCTTTCCCGACGAGCCGGCGCAGGTGCACGAGGCGCTGCGGCTGACCCGCCTGCCGGTGTCGCTGCCCAAATGCTTGTTTGGCTTCAAGGAGCGGCCTCCCGCAGCGGAAGGCCGGGAATTGCTCAAGCTGGAGCTGACGACCAAGCTGGTGCTCGATATTTTGTTCAGCGCCAGCTCGGCCGTGTATCAGGAGCTGTACGACGAGCAGCTGATCTCCGATAATTTTGGCCATGAATACAACTGCAACGCCGATTACGCTTATTCGATGCTTGGCGGCGACACGCCCGATCCCGAGCGGCTTGTAGCCAGCATTCGCGAGAAAGTCGAAGCGCTCAAGCCCGGCGGCCTCGAAGCCGCGACGTTCGAACGCAGCCGGAAAAAGAAAATCGGCGGTTTCCTGCGTTTGCTCAATTCCCCGGAATCGATCGCCAACGAGTTTACGAAATACCGGTTTAAGGGGATTGATTTGTTCGATATATTGGCCGTCTACGAAAGCATTACGCTGGATGACGTGAATGCGCGCTTCCGCGAGCATTTTGATTGGCATCAGCTGGCCGTTTCGGTCGTGAGGAGCCCCGAGCAGGCATGAGTCCAGGCAAACCGTTTACAGAACAGACGGTGTTGATCACCGGAGCGAGCCGGGGCATCGGCGCGGCGATCGCCGAACGTTTCGCTTCGGTGGGCATGAACGTCGTGATTCATTACCGGCAATCGCATGAAGCGGCCAACGAGGTGGCCCGGGCTTGCATGCGGCATGGCGCCAAGGTGCTGACCGTGTCGGCGGACATCCGCTCGCGCGAGCAAATTGTGCGCATGAAAGAAAAGCTGGAGCAGCGCGGGATGGTTCCCGATATCGTCGTCAATAATGCAGGGATCGCCCACTACGGCTTGCTCTCCGACGTTACGGAAAACGAGTGGGACCAGGTGATGGCGGTCAACTTGAAGGGCGCGTTTTTGTGCACGCAGGTGTTTATGGCAGAAATGATCCGCCAGAAGTACGGCCGCATCATTAATGTTTCCTCCATCTGGGGCATCTCCGGCGCTTCGTGCGAGGTGATTTATTCGACGGCCAAAGGCGGAATCAACGCTTTTACCAAAGCGCTGGCCAAGGAATTGGCGCCGTCCGGGGTGACGGTCAACGCTGTGGCGCCCGGCGCCGTCGATACGGAAATGATGGCCGGCTTCGAGGAAGCGGAGAAAGCGGAGCTGAAAAACGAAATCCCGGCCGGCCGCTTCGCGTTGCCCGATGAAATCGCGTCGCTGGTTTATTTTTTGGCGCTGCCGGAATCGGGTTATATCACCGGGCAAATCATCAGCCCGAACGGCGGATGGTTAACGTAGTTAATGATCGTCTGGCTGCCGACATCAGCATTTTCCAACTACAAACCGCAGCCGTTGCAGAATATTTCTTGGCGAAGAAGCGAATATTACAACCGTAATAAACACTTCTCACAAGGCAAAGGAGGCTTCTGGCAATGGCTACAGTACTCAAAGTATTCGACAAATGGAAAGAGTTTCTCGCCGAGCGCGTCAGCCAAGCGGAGCGGGCAGGGATGAGTGAAGAGACAATCAGCAAGCTCGCTTTCCAGATCGGTGAATTTCTGTCCGACAAGGTTGACCCCGAAAACGTGCAGGAGCGCGTGCTGAAAGAGCTTTGGGACGCAGGCAGCGATGAAGAGAAAAAGACGCTTGCTCGCCTGATGGTAAAATTAGTGGACAAAGCCTGATAACCGATCTACAATTTGTATAGCAAAATGGGCCGAAGCCCCCTTTCCGGGGGGCTTTTGTATGCTTAACGAGAAAGGACCCGGTCATGCGTATCGTGCGAATTGGTTTTGCCCTTATTTGTCTGGCCCTCTGTATGGCGGGCTGTGGGACGCGCGGCGTTCCGGCGATCAGCCAGGAGCGGCTTGCCGCCAAGCTTTCGGTGCTGATGGTTACGCAGCAAGGGCTGGCGGACAGCGCCAAGCAGGAAGTAGCCGCCGCCTTGCAAACCTGGCGCAGCGAGCATCACATTGCGTTCGAATGGCTGCAGGATGTGGCCGTGTGGGATCAGACGCTGGAAAATAAATTGCATACAAGAACTTATGATTACATATACGTTATCGGCAACGAACTTTTGCCTGCTGCGGCGCAAAGCGCTGCAAGCGATCCGGCGGACCGCAAGTGGACGCTGCTGCAAGACAAGCTGACGGGCGGCGAGACGTTGCCTGCGGCGACGGCAAAGACAGCGATCATGCGCATCGATCCGCAGCAAATCGACCGGTTGAAAAGCGACTGGGTGGAAAACCTGCTGACCCAGCCCGTATCCATCGAATGGGTGACGACTGCGGCCCGGCCGATTCCTTCGCAATGGGCGCCTTCCGAGGAAGCCGACCATATCGTGTTGCTCGATAACAATCCCGAGTGGCTGCAGCAGCTGGCTTTCCAAAAAAATCAGCACGGCTCAGGCTGGATCGTGTTTTATACGCCAGCCGATGCCGCCGCTCTGAACCAAGTCCGCTCGCTGGGCGTTTCGGTCATGGACCTGTCCGGGGCGCTGTCGGCTGAACTGAACTGGCAAGCGGTGCTGGCCGGCCGGCTTGACACCATGCTCAACCAAACCTGGAAAAGCGGCGACGCCGCTTATTCGGCGCAAGAGCTGAAAGAATTAACATGGAAGTAGGGCGAACGCCGGCGGAGTCCTGCAAGGAGGAGCAAGCGCATATTGCGCGGAAGTTTGCCATGCCGAGCGGAACGGCGCGAGTCGCCCACGTGGATGAAAAATTAAAAATGTCCTGATGCGGGAAAAATATTGCTCTTTATCGTTAACGCAGGAGGATTTTGCCGAATATTGTAGAAATGTTTTGTAGTCAATGTTTGGATTTACCGACCAAATCAACGAGGTGGAACGAGTGGACGTCAAAGAGTGGTACATGGAATACAAAATTCATAAAAACCGTCCCGGACTCTTGGGAGACATTGCTTCCTTGATGGGGATGCTCGATATTAACATTGTGACGATCAACGGTGTCGAGGACCGGACCCGCGGCATGCTGCTGCAGACGAACGACGAAGAAAAAATCGATCTGATGGGTAAAATGCTGAGAAAAGTAGATAATATTACTATTACCGCCCTGCGCCCGCCGAAGCTGGTCGATATTTTGGCTGTGCGCCACGGACGTTATATTGAACGGGATTCCGACGACCGCAAAACCTTCCGCTTCACGCGCGACGAACTGGGGCTGCTCGTCGATTTCCTCGGCGAAATTTTCAAGCGCGAAGGCAATCAGGTTGTTGGCCTGCGGGGGATGCCGCGCGTCGGCAAAACCGAATCGATCATCGCCGGCAGCGTATGCGCCAACAAGCGCTGGACGTTCGTGTCGTCGACCTTGCTCCGGCAAACCGTGCGCAGCCAGCTGTCCGAAGATGAATTTACGCCGAACAACGTGTTTATTATCGACGGCATCGTCTCGACGATTCGCTCGAACGAAAAGCACTACAGCCTGCTGCAGGAAATTATGGCGATGCCATCGACGAAGGTAATCGAGCATCCCGATATTTTTATCCGTGAATCCGACTATACCCACAACGACTTTGACTACATCATCGAGCTGCGCAACAACCCGGACGAAGAAATCAACTATGACGCGTTTACGAACAACATGGAACCATTTTAAGCGTCAAAACGTCAACATATCAAACAACCCTTGGGAGGTGACAACCGTGTCCGATCTAGGCCAAATCCTGCGCAAGGCGCGAATGGACGCCAAAATATCGCTGGATGACCTGCAGGAGTTTACGAAAATACGCAAGCGCTATCTGGAAGCGATTGAAGAAGGCAACTACAAGGTGCTGCCGGGCAGCTTTTACGTTCGCGCATTTATTAAGAGCTACGCAGAAGCCGTAGGGCTGGACCCTGCGGAAGTGCTGAAGATGTACGAGACTACGAATCCCTCCCCGACGACGGAGCAGCCGGTGGTCGAGACGATCCGCAAGAAGCGGGCCAGCACCCGGAATACGGACAAAATGAGCCGCTGGGCGTCCAGCTCGATGATGATTGCGTTTGTCGTGCTGATTCTGGGCGTTGTCTATTATTTTGCTTATCAAAATTACAAGGGCACGCCAGCTGAGGACAATCCCGCTGGGACGCAATCTCCGCGCATTACGGACCGGACGGACTCGTCGCCGGGCGTTACGGGCAGCTCGACTGCGGCCGGAACGAATCAAGGCGAGACGCTGGCTACCGCCACACCAACGCCGACCCCGTCTCCAACGCCAACGCCGACGCCTGCGGCTTCCGTGCAGTTTGTCGGCAGCGAGAAGAACGTTGATACGTATGCCGTGACCGGCAGCGACAAGCTGACCATTCAGTTGAAAATTACCGGCGCGCAATGCTGGATTCAAGTCGACGCGCTGACAGCCGACAACAAGCGGGTCATGCAGAAGCAAAAGCTGTACAAAAACGGCGATACCGACATGTTCGAGCTGTCCAGTTCGGCGTACTTGAACATCGGCGCAGCAAGCACCGTCGAGCTGAACGTCAACGGCACGATCGTCACCGTCGGCGATACGCCAAATCCGAAGAAGGTGCGGCTGAACCTGCAAAAAAGCTAGCTTTTTGGCGGTTTCTGCGCTTTCCCGGGCAATGAATGTTCAGAGGCATCCTGCGCTTTTGCGGCGGCGGGATGTTTCTTTTTATGAGCCTACCTGCTATAATGCTAATGTAATTGATGGAAAGGGTGAAAAAGTCCCATGAGTTCAGAAAGCTCGTTTGATATCGTATCCAAGGTGGATATGCAGGAAATGAACAATGCCATTCAGCAGGCGATCAAGGAGATCGAAACCCGCTTTGATTTTAAAGGCAGCAAGAGCAGCATCAGTCTGGAAAAAGACCAGCTCGTGGTTGTCTCCGACGACGAGTTCAAGCTGCAGAACGTGCTCGACATTTTGTACGGCAAAATGACCAAGCGTGGCATTTCGATCAAAAATCTTGACCACAGCAAGGTGGAGCCGGCGGCTTCGTCGACGGTCCGACAAAAGATCGGCTTGAAACAAGGAATCGATCAAGACAATGCCAAAAAAATCAACATCCTGATCCGCGACTCCAAGCTCAAGGTGAAAAGCCAGATTCAAGGCGACCAGATTCGCGTGACGGGCAAAAGCCGCGACGACCTGCAAGCGATCATCGCGCTGCTCCGCAAAAGCGACATTCAGCTCGACCTGCAATTTGTCAATATGCGCTAGTTCAGGCGCCGATTTCGGCCGTCCGTCCCCCGTTTTCGGGGGATTTCGTTGTTTTTGACACCCTATAGGGCTTGTATTATACTTGTATGGAACGGTTTAGAGGATTATTGGGGGTTTGGGTAAATGACGGAAAAAGTGAAGGTCGTCACGCTCGGCTGTGAGAAAAATCTGGTCGATTCGGAGATTATGGCGGGTTTGATCCACGGACGCGGATTTCAGCTGGTTGACCATAAAGAAGACGCAACGGTCATTATTGTAAATACGTGCGGATTTATCGACGCAGCCAAGGAAGAGTCGGTAAATACGATTCTCGATATGGCGGAATTGAAGCAAACGGCGAATTTGAAAGCGCTCATCGTCTCCGGCTGTCTGACGCAGCGCTACAAGCAAGAGCTGATGGAGGAAATGCCGGAAATTGACGGCATCGTCGGCACGGGCGATTTTGACAAAATCAACCAGATCGTCGATGAAGCGCTGCGCGGCAAAAAGCCGGTGCTTGTTGGCAACCCGGTGTTCAACTATGACGCCGATCTGCCGCGTCAGGTGACGACGCCGCGTTATACGGCATATGTCAAAATTGCCGAAGGCTGCGACAACGCCTGCACGTTCTGCAGCATTCCGATCATGCGCGGCAAGTTCCGCAGCAGAAGCATGGAGTCGATCCTCAACGAAGCTGCGCAACTGGCCAAGCAGGGCGTCAAGGAGATCAGTCTGATCGCGCAGGATTCCACGAATTACGGCACCGACCTGTACGACGGATTTATGCTGCCGATGCTGCTGAACAAGGTCAGCGAAGTGCCGGGCATCGAGTGGGTGCGCTTGCACTATGCGTATCCGGGCTTTTTCACCGATGAGCTGATCGAGACGATCGCCAGCAATCCGAAGGTGTGCAAATATATCGATATGCCCTTGCAGCACAGCGAAGACCGCATCTTGAAGCGCATGCGCCGTCCCGGCCGGCAGAAGGACACGCGCGAGCTCGTCCGCAAAATTCGCGAGCGCATTCCGCAGGTCGCGCTGCGCACGTCGCTGATCGTCGGCTTCCCCGGGGAAACCGAAGCGGACTTCGAGAACCTCAAGCAATTCGTGCAGGAGATGCAGTTCGACCGGCTTGGCGTGTTTGCCTATTCGCAGGAAGAGGATACGCCGGCGTCGCGTCTGCCGGATCAAGTGCCTGATATGGTCAAGGAATACCGGGCCAACACGCTGATGGAAATTCAGCGCGGCATTTCCAATCTGCGCGGCGGGGGCCGCATCGGCCAGGAAATCGACGTGTTGATCGAGCGCTACGACGGCCGCAGCGACGTGTATGTCGGACGCTCCCAATACGACGCTCCCGAGATTGACGGCGAGGTATTCGTAGCCAACGCCCGCTTGAATATCGGCGAGATGGCCAAGGTGCGGATTACGCATTCGTTCGAGTTTGACTTTTCCGGGGAGGTCATTGCATGAACCTGGCCAATCGAATCACGCTGGCGAGGATATTTTTGGTCCCGATCATCATGTTTTTCCTGCTGATCAAGGTGCCGTTTCCGCATATTCGGATTGAGGAATTCAGCATTACCTACAACCAGATTATTGCTGCGCTGATTTTCATCATTGCCGCAAGCACGGACAGTCTGGACGGCTATATCGCCCGCAAGCGCAAGCTGGTGACGAATTTGGGCAAGCTGCTCGATCCGCTGGCCGACAAGCTGCTTGTGACGGCGGTGCTCGTATCGCTGGTGGAAATGGACAAATTGGACGCCTGGATCGTCATTGTCATCATCAGCCGCGAATGGGCGGTGACGGGACTTAGGCAAATCGCGCTGCTGGAAGGCACCGTGATGGCCGCCAGCAAATGGGGCAAAGCCAAAACCGCTGCGCAGATTACCGCCATCATCGCGTTGCTGATCAACAATTTTCCGTTCACCTTTCTTGATATTCCGTTTGATCTGATCGCCAGCTGGCTGGCTGCCATCATTACGGTGTATTCGGGCATCGACTATTTTGTCAAAAACAAGCACGTCATAGATTTCTCGGAAAAAACACAGTAGGGCGACCTCGTGTTTTTTCTTTTTCGCCATTCAGCCAAACAGAGGGGGCCGTCAACCATGAAAGCGGAAATTATCGCAGTAGGCACCGAGCTTTTGCTCGGACAAATCGTCAATACGAACGCCCAGTTCCTGTCGCGCGAATGTGCGGCGCTGGGCATCGATATGTATTATCAGACCGTTGTCGGCGACAACGAAGCGCGGCTGCTCGCTTCGCTCCAACTGGCGGCGTCGCGGGCTGATCTGGTCATCTGCACGGGCGGGCTTGGACCGACGCAGGACGATTTGACCAAGGATGTGCTGGCCGATTACATCGGCCGCCAGCTGGTGCTGCATGAGCCTTCGATGGCGAAAATCAGCGAGCTGTTCAGCTCGCGCGGCATGCCGATGGTCGAAAGCAATGTCCGTCAGGCGCTGCTGCCCGAGGGCAGCGTGCCCTTGGCCAACTCCACGGGGCTGGCCGTCGGCGTCGCCGTGACGTACGAGGGCACGCATTTCATCCTGCTGCCGGGGCCGCCGCGCGAGATGAAGCCGATGTTCGCCGATTGCGCTGTGCCGTGGCTGCGTTCGGTGATGAGCGGCGAGGTGCCGCTGTATTCGAAAATGCTCAAGTTTGCCGGCATCGGCGAGTCAACGCTGGAGCATCAGCTGATCGATCTGATCGCAGCGCAAAGCGATCCGACGATTGCGCCATACGCCAAGGAAGGCGAAGTGACGATCCGGCTGACGACGCGGGCGCATGCGGCCGAGGAAGGCGAACGCAAGCTGGCGGCGACGGAAGCGGCGATTCGCAGCCGGGTGGGCGAGTTTCTGTACGCCGTCGAAGACGTGCCGCTGGAAGCGGTCATTGTGCGGCTTTTGACGGAGCGCGGCTGGAAGTTCGCGGCTGCCGAAAGCTGCACCGGAGGTTTGCTCGGCGATATGCTGACGGCGATTCCTGGCAGCTCGGCGGCGTATGCCGGCGGGGTGATCTGCTATACGAATGCGTTCAAGCATCAGGTGTTGGGCGTGCCGCTCGACGTTCTGGAAGGAGCGGACGCTCCCGGCGCGGTCAGCGCGGAGACGGCGGAGCTGCTGGCAGCCAGCGTGCTGCGGCTGACAGGCAGCGATGTGGCCGCTTCCATCACCGGCGTGGCCGGTCCGACGCCGTCGGAGGGCAAGCCGATAGGGCTCGTCTACATCGGTCTGGCGCGCAAGGGCGGCCAGACGCAAACGTTCCGGCTCCAGTTGTCCGGCAACCGGGAAACGATCAAGCTGCGTGCGGCGAAGCAAGCGCTCTACCGGCTGTGGCTGCTGTTGAAAGAGCCTGCGGAATAGACTATAATAAAGAGGTTGACGGAAGAACCGTAACAAAGCGATAACTTTGTTGCGGTTTTTTGTTTGCCGGAGAAAAAACGAATGTATGTTCGAAAAAATGCTTGGCAAAGCCGTGAAAACAAGTTATCATAGAACTATAATGATAAAAGGAAGTGAGTTTTTTGACAGATCGTCGCGCGGCATTGGAAATGGCGTTACGCCAGATTGAAAAACAATTCGGAAAAGGCTCCATCATGAAGCTTGGAGAATCTACACATATGCAGGTTGAAACGATTTCGAGCGGCTCTCTGGCGCTGGATATCGCGCTTGGCGTCGGCGGGTTCCCCCGCGGCAGAATCGTTGAAGTATACGGTCCCGAATCGTCCGGTAAAACGACGGTAGCTCTGCACGCGATCGCCGAAGTGCAGCGCGGCGGCGGACAAGCCGCATTTATCGATGCTGAGCATGCGCTTGATCCGCTGTATGCCAGCAAGCTGGGCATCAACATCGACGAGCTGTTGCTGTCGCAGCCGGATACCGGCGAGCAAGCGCTCGAAATCGCCGAAGCGCTGGTGCGCAGCGGCGCCGTCGATATTATCGTCATCGACTCCGTGGCGGCGCTTGTGCCGAAGGCGGAAATCGAAGGCGAGATGGGCGATTCGCACGTCGGCTTGCAGGCGCGCTTGATGTCGCAAGCGCTGCGGAAGTTGTCCGGGGCGATCAACAAGTCGAAGGTTATCGCGATTTTCATCAATCAGCTGCGCGAGAAGGTCGGCGTCATGTTCGGCAACCCGGAGACGACACCGGGCGGACGCGCGCTCAAGTTTTACTCTTCCGTCCGTTTGGAAGTGCGCCGCGTCGAGACGATCAAGCAAGGCAACGATATGGTCGGCAACCGGACGAAGATCAAAGTCGTCAAAAACAAAGTCGCGCCTCCGTTCAAGCAAGCGGATATCGACATCATGTACGGCGAAGGCATTTCCCGCGAAGGCAGCATTATCGATATTGCGACGGAAATGGACATCATCAATAAAAGCGGTGCCTGGTATTCGTTTAACAACGAGCGGTTGGGCCAAGGCCGCGAGAACGCCAAGCAGTTCTTGAAGGAGAACCGGGAAATCGCCGAGACGATTGAACGCAAGGTTCGCGAGTTGAGCAACCTGATCAAAGTGGTCGGACCCAATACCGACGACGAGGCAGAAGACGAAGCCGCAGTGGCTTTTGAATAATCGAAAAAAAAGCGACAGCACCTTTTCCGTTATGTGAAGGTGCTTTCGTTTGTGTAAAGGAGTTGTGCCTGTTGAACGAACCGGGAACATTCGCTTGCCGGATTACGAGCGTGGAGATGCAGAAACGCAACAAGCGGCGCTACAACATTTTTGTGGATGAAGTATTTGCTTTTTCCGTGCATGAAGATATCATGATCAAACATCGTTTGCTTAAGGGCGAATATGTCGATCCCGAGCGGACGGCCGAAGTGGTGCAGGATGAAGAGCGCCATGAGATCTACATGAAAGCGCTGCGGCTGGTTGGGCGCCGCCCTCATGCGCGCAAGGAGCTGGAGCGCAAGCTCAGGGAACGCGGTTACGAAGCGGAGATGATTGACTGGGCGTGCAGCAGGCTGCAGGAGGAAAATTACGTCAATGACGAAGAATTTGCCCGGCAGTTGACCGAGCAGCGCATATACAGCCAACGCAAAGGGCGGAATCTGGTTAAAGAAGAGCTGCGGCAAAAAGGCGTAGCCAAGGAACTGGTCCAAGAAGCGCTTGGTGCGGTAGACCCGGAGGAGGAGCTGGCCGGAGCGCTTAAGGTGGCCGAAACCAAATGGCGGCAATCCAGCGGGAGTTTTATCGACCGCAAGCGCAAAACGGCAGCGTTCTTGCTGCGTCGCGGCTATACGAGCGGCATCGTCAGCAAGGCGCTGGCGCAGGTTGCAGTGCATAGCGGCCCGGAAGACGGGGAAAACGATGCAAATGACGATGTTTTCGAAGATTATTAATGGGGTTAAATTTATATGGTTAACGACATTAAATATTCTGGAAGAATCCTTTGTTTTCCAGCTGTTTTGCCATGCAAACCCATGCAACAAATACCCACTCCCTTGACAAGCTTCTTTAACAAAAGCTAAAATAACTAATGTATATTTTCATAAATACCACGGTTGCAGCTTTCCACGCAGCTCGTGGGAGACAGTTGTAGAAAACGCCAATTTGTACGCTGTCATTTATGAATTGTGCCGCACAGTTTATGGCTTTGTGCGCTTTCATTTATTTTGAGCCGCAGGCGGCGGTCTGCGGGATTGGAACCCCTGCCCAAACAATGAAAATCGGATTAAAAAACCGAACAAATCCCAAGCTAACACCTTGGAGGAAATGACGAGGAGGTGAAAGGATGAATCCTATCATCTGGATCGCGATCATTCTCGTTGTTGGCGTTCTAGGCTTAGGGATTGGTTATTTTATCCGCAAATCTCTTGCAGAAGCGAAAATTTCCAGTGCTGAGCAGGCGGCTACGCAAATTGTCGAAGCTGCCAGGAAAGAAGCGGAAGCGCTTAAGAAAGAAACGGTTCTGGAAGCGAAGGACGAAGTGCACAAGCTGAGGTCCGAAGCTGAAAAAGACATTCGTGAGCGTCGCAATGAAATTCAACGACAAGAACGACGATTGTTGCAAAAAGAGGAATCGCTGGATAAAAAATTAGAATCTCTTGAGCGTAAAGAAGAGCAAGTCGCCAACAAGGAGAAGCGCATCGAAGATACACAAAATCAGATCGATCAGCTTTACAAAAGCCAGGTGTCGGAACTGGAACGCATTTCCGGAATGACGATGGACGAAGCGAAAACGATCATTTTGACGAATGTCGAACAGGAAGTTCGTCATGAAACCGCGCAGTTGATCAAGGAGATCGAGCAGCAAGCCAAAGAAGAGGGCGACAAGAAAGCAAGAGAAATCATCACGCTTGCCATTCAGCGTTGCGCCGCCGATCATGTGGCGGAAACGACGGTTTCGGTCGTCACGCTGCCTAATGAAGAGATGAAAGGCCGTATTATCGGACGTGAAGGACGGAACATCCGTGCTTTGGAAACATTGACGGGCATCGACCTTATTATCGACGATACGCCGGAAGCGGTCATCTTGTCAGGCTTTGATCCGATTCGCCGCGAGATCGCCCGCACGTCGCTGGAGAAATTGGTGGCGGACGGACGTATTCACCCTGCGCGCATTGAAGAGATGGTGGAGAAATCGCGCAAGGAAGTCGACGAACGGATTCGCGAATACGGCGAGCAGGCTACGTTTGAAGTGGGCGTACACGGTCTGCATCCAGACTTGATCAAAATTTTGGGAAGATTGAAATTCAGAACGAGCTACGGTCAAAACGTGTTGAAGCATTCGATGGAAGTAGCTTATTTGGCCGGTCTGATGGCAGGAGAGCTCGGCGAAGACGTAACTTTGGCGAAACGTGCCGGGCTGCTGCATGATATCGGCAAAGCCTTGGATCATGAAGTGGAAGGGTCTCACGTCGAAATCGGCGTCGAGATCGGCAAGAAGTACAAGGAGCATCCGGTGGTCATCAATAGTATCGCTTCGCATCATGGCGATGTGGAGGCTACTTCGGTTATTGCGATGCTTGTCGGCGCGGCGGATGCGTTGTCCGCAGCACGTCCGGGAGCGCGCAGAGAAACGCTGGAGACGTACATCAAACGTCTGGAGAAGCTCGAAGAAATTTCCGAATCGTTCGACGGCGTCGAGAAATCCTATGCGATTCAAGCAGGACGCGAAGTTCGCGTCATGGTGCAACCCGAGAAGGTCGACGACACGGAAGCGTTCCGTCTGGCCCGCGATATTACGAAGAAAATCGAAAGCGAACTCGATTATCCCGGTCATATCAAGGTCACGGTCATTCGCGAAACGAGAGCAGTCGAATACGCAAAATAATAGCGTTGCTGTTGAAAAGTGGCTCTTGCAGCCACTTTTCCTATTTCACTTGCAGAATTGAGGGTTTAAAAGAAATGAAAATTGTATTTATCGGAGATATCGTCGGCTCCGTCGGCCGCAAGGCGCTAAAGGCGATATTGCCCAGGATCAAGCAGTTGCATCCCGGGGCGATTCTGATCGCCAACGGCGAAAACGCCGCGGCAGGCAGAGGCATTACGGCGGCGATTGCCAAGGAATTTTACGAGTGGGGCATTCATGGCTTGACCATGGGCAACCATACGTGGGACCAGAAGGAGATTTTTGATTTCATCGACGGCGATGAGCGGATGGTCCGGCCGGCCAATTTTCCCCCGGGCACGCCGGGGCGCGGTCATACCGTGATCAAGGTCAAGGACAAGGAACTGCTGATCGTCAACTTGCAGGGCCGGACGTTCCTGCCGCCGATTGACTGCCCGTTCCGCAAGGTGGATGACCTCTTGGAAGCGGCCAAGAAAAAGCACAAATACATTCTCGTCGACTTTCATGCCGAAGCGACCTCGGAGAAGATTGCGATGGGCTGGCATCTGGACGGCCGCGTCTCGGCTGTCGTTGGCACGCATACGCACGTGCAGACGAACGATAACCGCGTGTTCCCCGCCGGCACCGCTTATGTTACCGATGTGGGCATGACCGGCCCGCGCGACGGCATTCTCGGCATGGAACGCACCGCTGTGCTGCAAAAGTTCAAAACGCAGTTGCCGGTCCGTTTCGTCACCGACGAAGGCAAATGGCACCTGCACGCCGTGGTCATCGAGCTGCACGAAAACACCGGTTTGGCGAAAAATATCCAGCTGCTGCGCTTTGACGAAGACCAAGTTTTGTTTGATTAACGAAAAATTCAAAATATTTAGAATCTTCTATTTTCCTTGGGAGGAATTAATGTTCAATCCCGCGAATATGATGGTTACTGGAATCTATCCATCATTCCCGAGGAGGTACTTTCATGGAAGTATTAAAAGTTTCAGCAAAATCCAATCCAAACTCCGTAGCAGGCGCACTGGCAGGCGTGTTGCGCGAGCGTGGAGCAGCGGAGCTTCAGGCTATCGGCGCAGGTGCTTTGAACCAGGCCATCAAAGCGGTAGCCATCGCAAGAGGATTTGTTGCGCCTAGTGGGGTTGACCTTATCTGTGTTCCAGCGTTTACCGATATCGTGATCGACGGGGAAGATCGGACGGCTATCAAGCTGATTGTGGAACCGCGATAATAGAGCTTTATATACAAGTACAAGGGCAAGACCCAACACCTGTTTACGATGTAGACAGGTTTTTTTACGGCCTAATTCCGCCGAAGGAGGCGTTTTTTTTGAAAAGGACCATTATCGATGCGCATTGCGATGCGCTCACGAAGCTGTACGCCAAGCCGGAGCTTGATTTTTATAAGGAAGAAAAGGAGCTGGACGTCAGTTGGCCGCGGCTGCAGCGGGCCGGCGTCGGCGTGCAGTTTTTTGCAATTTATTTGTCGGAGTCGCTGGGGATGCCAAGCTTTGACCATGTGCTGCGGATGATCGATACGTTTCACCGCAAAATCAACCGCAAGGAGCATGTCGTGTTCGTTCGGGATGCGGACGACCTGCTGGAGGCCGAGCGAAGCGGCAAGCTGGGCGCGTTGCTTAGTCTGGAGGGCGTAGACGCGCTGGGCGGCGATATGGCGTATGTGCGCCTGTTGTATCATCTGGGCGTCCGCAGCGTCGGCATTACGTGGAATTACGCCAATTGGGCAGCCGACGGCGTGATGGAGCCGCGCAAGGGCGGTTTTACCGTCAAGGGCAAACAGATGGTAAAGGAACTGGATCGTCTGGGCATACTAATCGATGTGTCGCATTTGTCGGTGCAAGGCTTCTGGGAACTGACGGAGCTTTACGAGAAGCCGTTGATCGCTTCGCATTCCAACGCGTACGAGCTATGCGGCCATCCAAGAAATTTGTCGAACGAGCAGATTGCGGCGCTGATCGGCCGCGGCGGGCAAATCGGCTTGACGTTCGTCCCTTTTTTCGTACAGTCGGCGGGTCCGGCCGACATCGGCGGGTTGTTGCGGCATCTGGACCATGTCTGCTCGCTGGGCGGCGAGCGCCATGTCGGGTTCGGTTCGGATTTTGACGGGATCGAAGAATGGGTAGTTGGCTTGGAGCATGCCGGGCGTTATGAAAATATGATTGAAGCTTTGTGCAAACACTACAGCGAAGAGCAGGTGCAGCGATTTTTGCATGGAAATTGGCGTCGTTTTTTGATCGAAAATTTACCGCAGCGCTGAAAAAATCAATCGAATTGCGATATAAGTTTCATCTAAAAAAACTATGTTTTAGAATCGTGCAAACCCCTTGCATTTTAATTGGTAAAGGCATAAAATTTGTGTGACAACTGAAAGAAATTTTTTATAACTTTCCATTTATGTGCGTGCGAATTAAAGAAACGTTGTCTTTCAGCAGCTACCATCAAAAGGAGTGGACGTAGGGTGATTAGTCAGTTATCTTGGAAAATCGGAGGTCAGCAAGGGGAAGGGGTCGAAAGTACGGACCGTATTTTCTCCACCGCGCTGAACCGTCTCGGTTATTATTTGTATGGTTATCGTCATTTCTCCTCGCGGATTAAGGGGGGACATACAAATAACAAGATTCGCATCAGCACCAAGCCGATCCGGGCGATTTCCGACGATTTGGACATTCTGGTCGCGTTCGACCAGGAGAGCATCGATTTTAACGCACACGAGCTTCGCGAGAACGGGGTTATCGTGGCCGACGCCAAGTTCAAACCGGTTTTGCCTGCAGGCATTCAAGCGCGTTTATTCCCGGTGCCGATTACGGCGATCGCCGAAGAATTGGGCACTTCCCTGTTTAAGAATATGGCCGCTTCGGGCGCTTCCTGGGCACTGCTCGGTTTGCCGCTCGACGTATTTAATAAAGCAGTAGAAGAAGAGTTCGGCCGCAAGGGCGCGGCGGTTGTGGAGAAAAATATTGAAGCCGTCCGCAAAGGTGCTGAATCCGTGTTGAGCCTGGCCGGCGGTCCGCTGGTGGAGTTCCAGTTGGAGCCGGCCGACGGCAAGCAAAAGCTGTTTATGATCGGCAACGACGCGATCGCGCTGGGCGCGGTAGCTGCGGGATGCCGCTTCATGCCGGCTTATCCGATTACGCCTGCTTCGGAAATTATGGAATACCTGATCAAAGCGCTGCCGAAATTCGGCGGCACGGTCATCCAGACGGAAGATGAGATCGCAGCGTGCACGATGGCGATTGGCGCCAACTACGGCGGCGTGCGCGCCTTGACCGCTTCGGCAGGTCCCGGCCTGTCGCTGATGATGGAAGCGATCGGTTTGGCCGGCATGACGGAAACGCCGGTTGTGATCGTCGATACGCAGCGCGGCGGTCCAAGCACCGGCTTGCCTACCAAGCAGGAGCAATCCGACCTCAATGCGATGGTTTACGGCACACATGGTGAAATTCCGAAAATCGTCCTGTCGCCAAGCACGATTGAGGAGTGCTTCTACGATACGATCGAAGCGTTCAACCTCGCCGAGAAATACCAATGTCCGGTTATTTTGATGACCGACCTGCAGCTGTCCCTCGGCAAGCAATCCGCCGAACAGCTCGACTACAAGCGCATCGTCATCGACCGCGGCGCACTCGTGAACGAGCCGGCGGCGCTGGGCGAGAACCAACTGTTCAAACGTTATGAATTTACCGCCGACGGCATTTCGCCGCGCGTGGTGCCGGGCATGAAATACGGCCTGCACCATGTGACGGGCGTGGAGCACGATCAAACCGGCCGCCCTTCGGAAAGCACCGATAACCGTCAGAAAATGATGGATAAGCGTATGGAAAAAATGAAACACGTCGCGGCGAACGTCACCGACGCCGTCAAGGTTGATGCGCCTTACGAAACGCCGGATCTGTTGATCATCGGCATGGGTTCGACCGGCGGTACGATCGACGAAGCCAGAAGCCGCATCGCCAAGGAAGGCATCAAAACGAACCACGCGACGGTTCGCCTGATCCATCCGTTCCCGGCTGCCCAGCTCAAGCCATACCTGGAGAAAGCAAAAGCCGTCGTTGTCGTTGAAAACAACGCCACAGGTCAATTGGCCGACCAAATCAAGCTGCGTGTCGGATTCGCTGACAAAATTCAAAACGTGCTCAAGTATAACGGCAATCCGTTTTTACCGGCCGAGATCGAACAAAAATGTAAGGAGTTGACCCTGGCATGGCAACATTAAAAGATTTCCGCAACAACGTTAAACCCAACTGGTGTCCGGGCTGCGGAGACTTCTCCGTACAAGCGGCCATTCAAAGAGCGGCTGCCAACGTCGGCCTGGAGCCGGAAGGCCTTGCCGTCATCTCCGGGATCGGCTGCTCCGGCCGGATCTCCGGCTACATTAACGCTTACGGCTTCCACGGCGTCCATGGACGTTCGCTGCCGATCGCCCAAGGGTTGAAAATGGCCAACCGCGAGCTGACGGTTATCGCGGCGGGCGGCGACGGCGACGGCTTCGCGATCGGGATGGGCCACACGGTTCATGCGATCCGCCGCAACATCAACATCACGTACATCGTGATGGATAACCAGATTTACGGTTTGACCAAGGGGCAAGCGTCCCCGCGCAGCGCCGAAGGCTTCAAAACGAAAAGCACGCCGCAAGGTTCGATCGAATCGGCGTTGTCGCCGCTTGAGGTCGCGATGGCGGCTGGCGCTACCTTCGTCGCCCAATCGTTCTCCAGCAACCTCAAGCAGTTGACCCATGTCATCGAAGAAGGCATCAAACACGAAGGTTTCTCCTTGATCAACGTGTTCAGCCCATGCGTGACGTTTAACAAAGTCAACACCTATGACTGGTTCAAAGAAAACATCGTCGATCTGGATGAAATTCCCGAATACGATTCGACGAACCGCGTCATGGCGATGACGAAAATCATGGAAACGCACAGCATGCTGACCGGCATCATTTATCAGGATAAAAACAAAAAAAGCTACGAAAACCTGGTGCCCAACTTCGGCCAGGAAGGTTTGAACAAGACGAACATGAAAATTTCCGAAGCAGAGTTCGAAAAGCTGCTCGCGGAATTTAAATAATCGGTTTCAGGGCATAGGGATGCGAATCCGTATGCCCTTTTTTCTGTACGGCCATACTGAGGCTGACAGCCAACTTAGACGAAAGCGAGGAATGCAAGATGAAGCAAGTACCAGTAGGTGTGTCTGCACGCCATGTCCATCTATCCCCGGAGCATATCGCGGTTTTGTTCGGCGAAGGGTATGCGTTAAAGGTGTTCAAGCCGCTGTCCCAGCCGGGGCAATTCGCGGCCGAGGAGACGGTGGCGGTAATCGGGCCAAAAGGCCGGTTTGATAAGGTGCGCATTCTCGGTCCGGCGCGCGGCAGCTCGCAGGTGGAAATTTCGCGCACCGACGCGTTTAGCCTCGGCGTCAACCCGCCGGTGCGCGAGTCCGGCAAGATCGAGGGAACGCCGGGCATCCGCCTGGTCGGACCGGCCGGCGAGGTCGAGCTGGAGCGGGGTGTGATCGTCGCGGCGCGCCATATTCATTTCCATACGTCCGATGCCGAGCGTTGGGGGATTGCCGACCGGCAGCGGCTTGCCGTGAGGGTGCAAGGCGAGCGGCCGCTGATTTTCGAAGATGTCGTGGCCCGCGTCTCCGCCGATTTCGCGCTTGATATGCATATCGATACCGATGAAGGCAACGCAGCGGGGGTCAAGACCGGCGATATCGCCATTATTTTGGAGTAATGCGCGCGGCGAATCCGGCAGATTTCACCAATACGCCATTTTCCTTTTGAACTATACGGCCCGATAATGCTATAATAAATTTTACATGTGTATACGCTTGGATCGACGTATAGGAGGATAGGTAACGTGGCTAACAAAGTGAAATCCGAAAAGGATTATTCCCAATATTTTCAGCCTCCTTCACTGACAGACGCCAAAAAGCGCGGAAAAGAAGAAATCGCCGTCCATTATGATTTTGTGATTCCCGAAGAGATGCGGGAGTTCGGCAACGATAAATTTTACATGATTCGCACTTACGGTTGTCAGATGAATGAGCACGATACGGAAGTGATGAAAGGCCTGTTCGAGCAAATGGGCTATCAGGCTACGGAAGACAAGGAGCAGGCCGACGTTATTTTGCTGAATACGTGCGCCATCCGCGAGAACGCGGAGGACAAGGTGTTTGGCGAGCTGGGCCATCTGAAAGGGCTGAAGGCGCAAAAGCCGGGGCTGATTCTTGGCGTCTGCGGCTGCATGTCGCAAGAGGAAGCAGTGGTCGGTCGCATTATGCAAAAACATGCGTTTGTCGATTTGATTTTCGGCACGCATAATATCCACCGTCTGCCAACGCTGCTTAAGGATGCCGTGTTCAGCAAGGAAATGGTGATCGAGGTGTGGTCGAAGGAAGGCGACATCATCGAGAACTTGCCGAAGAAGCGGGAGGGCATCCGCGCTTGGGTGAACATCATGTACGGCTGCGACAAGTTCTGCACCTATTGCATCGTGCCGTACACCCGCGGCAAGGAACGCAGCCGCCGTCCGCAGGATGTGTTGGCCGAGGTGCGCGATTTGGCGCGGCTTGGGTTTCAGGAAATTACGCTGCTTGGGCAAAATGTGAACGCCTATGGCAAGGATTTCGAAGATATCGACTACAAGTTTGGCGATTTGATGGATGACATCCGCAAAATCGATGTGCCGCGCATTCGTTTTACGACGTCGCATCCGCGCGATTTTGACGATCATTTGATCGAGGTGCTGGCCCAAAGGGGCAATCTGGTCGAGCATATTCATCTGCCGGTGCAGTCGGGCAGCAGCGAAGTATTAAAGCGGATGAGCCGCAAATACAACCGTGAGCATTATCTGGAGCTTGTGGGCAAAATCAAAACGGCGATTCCCGACGTCGTGCTGACGACGGACATTATCGTCGGGTTCCCCGGCGAGACGGACGAGCAGTTCGAGGATACGCTGTCGCTGGTGCGCGAGGTTGGTTACGACTCGGCGTTTACGTTCATCTACTCGCCGCGTGAAGGCACGCCAGCCGCGGGCATGGAAGACAATGTGCCGATGGAAGTGAAGAAACAACGGCTGTATCGTCTGAACGAAGCGCTGAACGAGTTCAGCAAAGCGAGCAACGAACGGCTGAGCGGGCAAATCGTCGAGGTGCTGGTGGAAGGCGAAAGCAAAAACAACCCGGATGTGCTATCGGGACGTACCCGGACGAACAAGCTGATTCATTTTACAGGCGCGCAGGATCTGATCGGCAAGATGGCGTATGTCAAGGTGACGCACGCGCAAACGTGGGTATTGAAAGGCAAAATCGTGCCTGAGCCGCTGCAGATGTCGATGTAGTTTACAAACAGGAGAGTGTTAATCATGTCCGAGCATCATCATCACCACCATCATGGAAGCGAACCTCATGCTTTTGAAATGGAGCATTTTACGAATACGGAACTGATCGTGCGCGAGGATGTTTTGAACAAGGCCAAGGAGTTGGCCGAGTTGCTGACGACTTCCAGTGAGGTGCAGTTCTACCAGCAGGCGGAAAAGCAGATCAGCTCCAACGAGCATATTCAAGGGCTGATTGCGCAAATCAAAAAGAAGCAGAAGGAAATTGTCGCCTTCGAGAAGTTCCAAAACGCCAAAATGGTCGAGAAAATCGAACAGGAAATCAACACGCTGCAAGACGAGCTGGATGGGATTCCGATTGTCAGCGAATTCAAGCAAACGCAAGCGGATATCAATTATTTGTTGCAATTGGTGATGTCGGTCATCCGCGATACGATTTCCGACAAAATTAACGTAGAAGCAGGCACCGCGGCCAGCCCGAAAACCTGCAGCGAGTAGTATCCAATCGCCGTTCGTCAGGCTTAAGCGCCGGGAGCGGCGATTTGTGCGAAAGGAGAGAAAACCGGCATGATTACCGTTAGAAGCTTAAGCAAAATGTATCCGCCCGACCAGCGGGTGCTGTCGCAGATCAGCTTTCAGGTCGATCAAGGCGAGTTCGTCGTGGTGGTCGGCGGCAGCGGCAGCGGCAAGACGACGCTGCTGCGCTGCATCGCGCACAAGGAGGCGTGGACGGCGGGGCAACTGATTTACCGGGGGCGCGACTGGTCGTCGCCGGGGATGCTCAAGCGTTGGCAGCTCGCCAAGGATTTCGCGTTTCTGGAAGAAAAGCCGGCGCTGAGCCGCAATAAAAGCGCGATCAAAAACGTGCTGCAAGGCCGGTTGCATCAGGCCCCGCTGCGCCTGTTGACCGGCACGCTTGGCCGCGACGAACACGTGATCGGCATGGATTATTTGCAGCAGGTTGGCTTGCTCGATAAGGGCGTCAACAAGGTCGGCCAGTTGAGCGGCGGCGAGCAGCAGCGCGTGGCGATTGCCCGGGCGCTGGTGCATGGGGCGAAGGTGCTTGTGGCGGACGAGCCGGTGACGGGGTTGGACCCGAAAGCGACGGAAGCGATTTTGCAGGACTTTGGCAAGCTGTGCGCGGAGCGGCAGATGACGGTCATCGCCACGCTGCACAATCTGGAGCAGGCGGAGCGGTTTGCGACGCGGATTTGGGGAATTCGCGACGGCAAGATCGTGCTCGATATTCCGGCCAGGAAGCTGACTTACGGCGAAAGACAGCTGGTGTTTGGCGAAACATGATCGGCGTATTGTTCGTTTGTCTCGGCAACATCTGCCGTTCCCCGATGGCAGAAGCCGTGTTTCGCAACAAGGTGCAGCAGGCAGGGCTGGCGGCCAGCATCCGCACGGATTCGGCCGGCACCGGCGACTGGCATGCCGGCGAGAAGCCGCATCACGGCACACGTGGCATACTGGACCGCTACGGTGTCGATTACAGCGGGATTCGCGCCCGCCAGGTGAAGCGGGACGATTTTGCCGATTTTCACTATGTGATCGCGATGGACGACAGCAATGTCCGCCATTTGCAGGCGTTTGCTCCTGACAGCGCCAGTCACGCGGCGGTGCGCCGGCTGCTGGATTTTGCGCCGGCGCGCAAGGAGCGCAATGTGCCCGATCCGTATTATACCGGCAATTTTGATGAGGTGTACGAGATGGTCGAGGAATGCTGCACGAACCTGCTCGCGTTGATTTGCGAGCGGGAAGGGCTTTAACGCGCTCCGCTTGGGCGAAATCCGCGGCGTTGGCCGCAAATCAAAAAGCAACCGGGCGAAGTGGTTCGCGCGATTGCTTTTTGCCGTTATAGCGAGGTTAAGCCGGTCTGCGCTGCCCATTCGGAGATGGCGCGCAGCATTTGCTCATGGATCGGAATGATCATATCGATCGCTCCGAGCTTGAAGATGCCGCTGCGGTTGTGCATCATGGCTGCCGCTACGTACAGCTTGTAATGTGCGGAGCCGGGCGACAGGGTGGCCGATTCCTGGTTGGCAAAGCGGGAATTGATGAAGCTGATTTTCTTAAGGCCGGTGCTGTCATAAGGAACGATGCTAATAATATCTTCAAGCTTGATGTAGTAGTTGACGTGGGGCTTGTGCAAAACAAGTTCTTTGGTGGAAACGGTCAGACCGTAGTCCCGTTTCTTGTGCGACATCTTCAGTTCGCCTTCGAGCGATTTGATCTGGATAAAGTTCTGATTCAAGCTCAGCCCTCCTTCCCAGCGTCTGATGAGCGCTTGTTTTTGCTTGTTCTATCAGAATACCACAGATCGCAAGGGTTGTTAAGCGGATTCCCCCTCAAACTGCAAGGTGCACAGCGTGCCTTTTCCGAGCTGGCTCGTGAATTTGATGCTGCCGCCCATCGTTTTGACCAGCCCGAGCACGACGACCAATCCGAGTCCGGTGCCGTGTTGTTTGGTCGTTTTGAACGGCACGCCAAGCGAATGAATTTGCGCTTTGCTCATCCCGACGCCGGTATCGCAGATCGTAATGTGCACCTTGCCGTCGACTTGCTTCGTTTTGATTGTCAACTTGCCTCCTTCGGGCATCGATTCTATGGCATTTTTGATCAGATTCATCAAACATTGTCGCAGCTTCTTCGATTCGGCCCGGATGTAGACGGGCCCGGCCGCATGAAATTGCAGGTGTACGTCAATGCGCGCTTCGTGCGCCATCGGGGTGATGAAGCGGGTGACGGAGCTTAACTCCTCGCAGACGTCCAGCAGCACCCGCTGATCGCCGGAAGGTTTGGCGTAATTCAAATAGTCGGTAATAATCGCATTCGCTTGATCGATGCCGCTGAGCGCAAGCGCGATATAACGTCTGCGATCCTCCTCGGAAAACTCCATGCGCTCCATCATCTGCAGAAATCCGCGCGTCGTCGTCAGCGGATTGCGAATTTCGTGCGAGACGGAGGCGGCCAACTGCCCGACCATGCGGTCTTTCTCCAGCTGGAACAGCTTTTCCCGGCTCAGCTCGTGTTTCTGTACCTGATGGCAGGCGTAAATGACGATGCAGCTGGTCAGAAAGGCGCCGGTGAGAATCATCGCCGAGCGTTCGGGGTTCATCGCGCTTGCGCTCTGCTCGAAAACCAGGGAGATGCCGGTATACGCCGACAGCAGGGCGATGCCGAAAATTTGCTTCGACCATAGTGATTCGTGGTTCATCTTGCTTTTGGCGTACAGGCCGGCGCCGAGAATCAGCGCGCTCGCCAGCAGCGTGGGCAGCAGGGCGTTATGCATAAAGCAGGCGCTGCCGATATTGAAGGCCAGCCAAGTGGCCACAGCCGGCAAGTAGCCCTCGGTCAACAAGGCGACAGTGATCGAAACCGGGGTCAACTGCAGCGTGTAAATCAGCCGGTCGTGATCGCCTTCGTTTAAATACAATGCGGAAAGGCCGAGCAAAATCAAGAGGAACAGCAATCTGCGCGCCTGCTCTGTTTGCACGAGAATCGGGGTCAAAATCAAATAAATCAGCATGGCGCTCAGTATGTATAAAAGCCCTTGCAGCTCATGATAGACGACTGAATGGAGCAAATATGTACCATCCTTTCCACCCGCTCGACAGAAGCTGTGTTTTTTCTACATTATCTCACAAAATGGGAGCAGTTCAAGTAATGTGATACATTTTGTTTCATAAAGATTTGACAAAGATTGAATAAACGTTCATTTAGTCATTGGAGCCCGGAGGCCGTCCACATGCGGATAATTCCAGAGACAATCGGCGATTTGCGCAGTATAATAGGAGCAGATGTGCCTGCAAGCGGTTTCACCCCGCTTCGCTGGAGCCGGGAGGGAGCGATGATCCATGAAGGTCTGCCCGCATGTGCGCGGAATCGTGTTCGATCCGCTGGCGGAAGGTTATGTCGACATTTGCGAAAGCTGCGAAGACGAATGTCTGGCGGAAACGGAGGGAGATGAAGGGCGGGAAGACGCTCACAGCTTTTATTTGGGCTGCTGCGGCCTGATCATTGACTACCTTCTCTAGTTTCATTAGGCAAAAAACAGTTGCTTAGCTCGAATTTATTGATACAATGATAGTAGCTACAGTTTTGTTCTCATTTTAATTAACGGCATTTCATTTTTGAAAGGAGACATTGAATGGTTACGTTGCCCAAAATTAACGATCTCGGCTTTTTTGAGATAAGACTGGAATCCATTGGCGGTCTCGGCGCGAACTTGGCGGGTAAAATGCTGGCCGAAACGGGGGTTGTAGGGGTTGGGCTGAATGGGGTAAGTTTTTCCTCCTACGGTTCCGAGAAAAAAGGTTCGGCGGTGAAGGCACACATTCGTTTTTGCGATATGGACACGAACATTCGTGATACGTCGCCTGTTGAGCGTCCGCACGTTGTCGGGGTTTTTCATGAGTCGCTTTCAAAAACTGTAAACGTTATCAGCGGTATTTATGAGGATAGCACTGTGCTGGTCAACTCTACGAAAACGCCTGATCAGCTGAAAGAAAAGATGAAGCTCAAGGGCGGCACCATCGCCGTGATCGATGCGATCGGCATCGCTTTGGAAGAGAAAAATCGGGTCAACATGGCCATGTTGGGCGCGTTGTTCCGGCTGTGCGATTTCCTCGACCCCGAAGTGATGAAAGGCGTTATCCGCAAGTCGTTGGAGAAAAAGTATCCGCAAGCGGTGGCTCCGGCGCTGCGCACGTTCGACCGCGGCTACAGCGAGGTGCAGTTCCAAACGTATTCTTTGCCGGAAGGCGAAACGATGCCTGACTTTGTGCGGATGGACACGCCTGTGCTCGGCTATGCCACGCAACCGCTGGGCGGCGTTATTACGAATCCCGGCAACAGCATTCTGAAAGACCTCAGCATTTCCCGCGCGGGCATGATGCCGCATTTCCATGAGGATAAATGCATCCATTGTGCGGCTTGCGACAACGTTTGCCCGGATTTCTGCTTCGTATGGGATGAGCAGGCGGACAAGAAAGGCCGTCCGCAAATGTTTCTGCAAGGCATTGACTATCAATACTGCAAGGGCTGTCTGAAATGTGTAGTGGCTTGTCCGACCGAAGCCCTGTCCGGCGCGCGCGAAGAAGAAGGTTATGCGGACTTGAACCGTATGCCGCACCGTTTTGATTTGGCAGTTAACGCCTGATAAAGAAAAAATGGGAGAAGGGTGGATACACACGCATGGCCATTGATGTCAAAAAAGAACTGGGTCAAGCCAAAGTCGAGCAGCGCATCGTCTATGAATCGGGCAATGAAATGGCTGCGTATGCGGCGCATCAAATCAACTATCATATTATGGGCTATTTTCCGATTTCTCCATCCACGGAGGTCGCCCAATTTCTCGATCTGATGAAAACGAACGGGCAACACGACATCGTGTTGATTCCGGCAGACGGCGAGCATGGCTCGGCCGGGGTGTGTTACGGTGCGTCGACAGCCGGCGGCCGCGTATTCAACGCGACCAGCGCCAACGGCTATCTGTACATGCTGGAGCAAATGCCGGTGCAATCCGGGACGCGTTTTCCGATGGTCCTTAACCTCGTATGCCGTTCCGTCTCGGGACCTCTCGACATTCACGGCGACCATTCCGACTTGTATTATGCGCTCAACACGGGCTGGCCGATCCTGATGTGCCGTGATCCGCAGGCGGTTTACGATATGAATATTATGGCGCTGAAGCTGGCCGAAGACCCGGCGGTTCGCCTGCCGGTGATGGTCGCTTCCGACGGCTATTTCACCTCGCATCAAAAACGCAGAGTGCAAACGTTTGCACACCGCGCGGATGTCCACGCTTTTGTCGGCGAGAAGCCGCAAGGGTTCCCGGACACGCTTGACCGCAACAATCCGATTACGGTCGGTCCTTACATGAACGAACCGGACTATATCAACAACTGCTACCAGCAATCGGTGGCGATGTATAACGCGGGGGAAGTGTTCGACCGCATCCGCCAGGAATATGCGGATCTGACCGGACGCGATTATCCGATTCTCGATCTGTACCGCATGGAAGACGCCGAGGTGGCGGTGTTCCTGATGAACTCGGCTTCCGAAATCATCAAGGACGTTGTCGATCAGCTGCGTGAAAAAGGCATCAAGGCCGGTTCGATCGCGCCGAACATGATCCGTCCGTTCCCGGCGAAGCAAATCGCCGAAGCGCTGAAAAACGTCAAGGCGATCACGGTCTGCGACCGCGCCGATTCCTACGGCGGCCACGGCGGCAACATGGTTAACGAAATCAAAGCGGCGCTGTTCACGCATGGCAACCGCGACACGCTGGTCATCAGCCGCATTTACGGCCTGGGCGGCAAAGATTTCTACGCCGAAGACGGCCACAATATGTTCCAATTCGCCATCGACGCGATGAATGCCGGCAAGGTCGAAGTTCCGTTCGACTATTACGGCCATACGCCGGGCGATCCGACCAAATCGCCGAAGCGCGTGCTGAATCCGATGAAGTTCGAGGATCTGAAAACAGGTCTGATCACCGTCAAACCGGATGAAGAAACCGGCAAGCTGAACGTGCGCATTCCGCCGCTGCGCGCGCTGACGAAGAAGCCAAAGCGGATCGCTCCGGGGCACGGCGCATGTCCGGGCTGCGGCATTTTCTCCGGTCTGGAACTGTTCTTTAAAGGCATTGAAGGCGATATCGTGGCTTTGTTCCATACCGGCTGCGCGATGGTTGTGACGACGGGCTACCCGTATTCCGCCCATAAAGCGACCTACATTCACAACCTGTTCCAGAACGGTGCGGCCACGTTGTCCGGCGTCGTCGAAATGTTCTGGGAGCGCAAGCGCCGCGGCGAGCTCGACGAGCTGAACTTGCAGGATGATTTTACGTTCGTGATGATTACCGGCGACGGCGGCATGGACATCGGCATGGGGCCGGCGATTGGCGCTGCGCTGCGCAATCATAAAATGATCATTCTCGAATACGACAACGAGGGCTACATGAACACGGGCGCCCAGCTTTCCTATTCGACGCCGATGGGCCATAGAACGTCCACGTCCAACGTTGGCGCGAAGCAAGGCGGCAAAGTCTTCCACCACAAGGATACGGCGCAAATTATGGCGGCGACGCATATTCCGTACGTATTCACAGGCTCCGAGGCGTATCCGCAGGATTTGGTCAAAAAAGCGGCCAAAGCGCAATGGTATGCGCAACACGAAGGTCTCGTCTACGGCAAAATTCTGATTGCGTGTCCGCTCAACTGGTTGTCCGAAGACCAGGAAGGCACGAACATCATCGGCGCGGCCGTCGATTCCTGTTTCTTCCCGCTGTATGAGGTCGAGCACGGCATGACGACGCTGACGTACAACCCGGAAGAGAAGAACAAAAAGATTCCGCTGGCCGATTGGCTGAAAACGATGGGCAAAACGCGGCATATGACCAAACCGGAATATGCCGAATCGCTCAAAGCGTTCGAGCATGAAGTCGAGCGCCGCTGGAATATGTTGAAGGCGAAGCACGAAAACGAGTATCTGTAACATCAGCGCAAGGCAATCAACCTCCAATCCCGGGCAGGCGCGCGGGGTTGGAGGTTTCATTTTGACATTGGAGGGATTACCCATGCCATTTGTATTACATCACGCCAGCAGCGGGCAAATGTATACATGCATGCTGGTCAACAATTACCGGTTGCCGTATTACGGCGTGAAATTTTGGGAGAGCGAAGCGGAGGCTGCCGAGCAGGCGTCCGCCTTTTTGACCGCGCAAGGAATCGGCGATCCGGCGTCGTGGCAGATGCTGGAGCTTGAGGAGCAGCAGATGAAAATATGCAATGTGCGCTTGAAAAACGATCCGGGGCTTGCGCTGTATTGGGGGGCCGACGCCAAGCCGGACATCCGCAAAATCCCAAATTGACAATATCTCACAGCGGGTCAATAGGCAGGATGATACCATTTTTTTGCGTCCAGAAACAGAACAAAGCGCCTATTTTCGACAAGGACCCCCTCAAACTATAATAAAGCTACGAACATGATTCAGTTCACAAATCGAGAAAGGCAAACCGGATGAAAATCCGCGACGCAAAGCTAGAGGGGCTCCAGGCGCCGCACTTACAGCGCCATGCCAGCCAGCTGCCGAAGGTGATGGTTTCCTGCAAAGGATGACCGTGCCCCGGCACGCGTCATCCTTTTTACAAATCATGGAGGTGAAGCCGACACATTATCAGTTGTTCCACTTTTGTCCATCGTCGTAGAACAGTTCGTACACACTCGATCATCAAGACCAACTTACACAATCGGAGGGAAAGACGATGAAAAAATGGGCTTTGGTTACTGGCATGCTGTTGATGATGATGTGCGCTTTCGTACCTGCGGCAGCTATGGCGGAAGAGAGCGTAACGACGAAAGCGGAGATTCAATCCAGCGTCAGCTTCCGCGATTTGCCGACAACTTCCAGCAATGTGATGCGCTACTTGAAAACGGGTGAAACGGTGACGGTGCTCGACTGGCCGACTCCGAACTGGTTGTATGTGCAAGATGCGCAAGGCGTAACCGGGTATGTGTCCTCCAGCTCCAAATACATAGCGATGACCAGCAATGCAAAAGTGATTTATGGCGTTAATTTCCGCACACAGCCTTCCACCGAAGGTTCCAAGGTGATTCGGATGCTGAGCAAAGGCGAAGAGATTAATGTGCTGGAGCAAGTCAACGACAACTGGTACAAAGTGCAGGATCAATCGGGCACGGTCGGGTATGTCAGCAGCGGCAGCAAATATTTGGTGACAGATTTCAGCGTGACGAAGCCGGTGCTTCCGCTGTCCGACCGCATCGAAGCCGTGATCGCGGCAGCCAGCGCTTACATGGGCACACCTTATGAATTTGGTTCCACCCGTTACGACACGACCACATTCGATTGCTCCGATCTGGTGCTGCAAGCCGTGTGGGATGCGACGAAAACGACGGTGCCCAGCGACTCCGCTTCGCAAGGCAGCTATGTCAGATCGCTGGGCCCGGTATCCATGGATTGGACGAAACTCCAACGCGGCGATCTGATGTTCTTCAGCTCGTATAAAGGTTCGAAAGCTTCCGATTACGCCGGCGTCAACCCGCTGACCGAAGAAATTACGCACGTTGGCATCTACCTCGGCGACGGCATGCTGCTGCACACGTATTCGCCGGAATCCGGCGGCGTCCGCATCGACTCGATCGCCGGCAAGCAGTGGGACAACCGCTTCCTCTACGGCGGCAGCGCTTTGCAATAATTCAGGTTCGAACCCGGCGTCTTCCGCCATATACTGATCATAAGGCAGGCCCTATTTCGAAAAAGGTAGGAGAACCTTATGAAGAAGCAAATGCCGGCTCCGACGAGCAGCGCAACCGCACGGCAGCGTTCGTCGAAGAGATGGCCGGCCGGGTCGCATCTCTGGGCATGGTGCCCGTGATCAAGCCGGACGCTTACGTCGCCTCCGCTTACGCCAACCGCCATTCGAAAAAGCCGTTCGCCGGCGCGCTGGCCGCTTGGCATCTCGAGCAGCGACCGCTTTAGCCGTTGTCTCCCCAGCAGCCTGACCAGAAACAGCCGCCACTTCCGCAAGCGCAGCTTGATCGCGCCCGGAAGCGGCGGTTTTTTGCCCGGTTTGCCGGCGACGGCTTTGCAAAAGAAGGATTTTACGTCACAATAGAGAAATACTGCATGTAGTTCATGAAAAGGGAGGTTTCACTGTGTCCCGCACGTTTGTGATTGAAGCTGTCATGCTGGCCGTACATGGGCAACTGCTGATGCCTTCGCGCCCTGTCGAATATATGATTCCGTACTCGACGATTCAGGAGCTGTACGAGCTTCAGGAGACGAACGAGCCGCTGATGATGGAGTCGCAGGAGGATGAGCACGTCAAGGGGATAATCCGCGAGCTGATCGCCTTCTTCGAGGAGCCGCTGAATAAAAAGAAAATCGAGCGGGCGCTGCAGGTGCCCTGGCGCAAAAGTCCGCCGCTGCCGATTAACGAGCATGTGACGTTAACGATTATTTATGCGCTGGATCAGGCGGAATACGGCGAGTTGTTTGATCCGATCGAGACGGAGCTGATCGTGACGGCAAGCCGCGAGCAGACGGCGTTGTTGACCGACCAGCTGGAATTTCTCGACCGGCTGTTGGATGCGTCCGTGCCGGTTGAGGCGTACGACGTTGAGGATTTTGAGTTTGCGGTCGAGGGAGATTTTCAAGTGTAGGGGCAGTCAGCACGCAGCCGGATCAGGGGAGCCTGGTCCGGTTTTTGCTGTGGGCGGGTCTGACCGCCGCCGTATGGTCGGCGCCGCGTGTGATGCGGAACGTGCAGCGGACCGGGTTTGTCGTTTGCCACTTTGGGTCTAGTGCTGGAGTACCGGCTTCACGTATAATAGAAGTAGAAAACAAGGTTCTTGCGGTCGAATTTGACAATAAGGGAACGTGAGCAGATGCAAACCTCATTACGCAAAAAAAGAGTTTCCGCGCCGCAAGTGAGCGAGCCGGCCGTAGGGGCCGAGCCGCAGGGAGTGGCGCAATTGCAGCGGACGATCGGCAATCGGCAAACCGGACAGCTGATCAAGGCCCATGGGCCTATGCCTGTGGCGATGCTGCAAGGAGGCGGCGCGAGCCGGCTCCAGCCGAAGCTGCGGCCAAGCGCCAAGCCGGCGGGTCAGGCGATTCAACGTGTGCCTGCGGTGAAGGAGTTCGAAAATGCCAAGGCTGCCGAAGATTGGTACAAGGATGAGAAAGGGGAGCTGGAAGCGAACCCCTTGCGCAAAAAACGGCTGGAAAAGGCGACGGAATATTTTCTCGACTCTGTTGAATCGTGGAAGGAATTTGACGAGCAAGCGCTTACGGTCGAGGACTTGCAGAAGGATCTGGTGGATCAATACAATCTGACCATGCAACTGGAAGGCCTGCAGGATATGGTGAAAAATCAGATGTCGGCCGTCAATGCGAAAAGCGCTCCGCTGAAAGAATTGATGGAAATTATCAAGCCAACCTCCTGGCTGCGCAGCTATGCGACAGAGGATCAAATCAATACGATGAATACGATCAAAGATAGCTTCAAGCCGGCAATCTCCTCGCGCGATGTGTACGTGGAAAAGCTGCAGCCGGTTTTGGAATCGATTGAAAGCATCACCGATTTGAAAGACGTGACCTATAAAGCGGTTTACGGAAACGTGAAAAAAGCGGTGGAGAAGGTCAAAGAAGAAGCCCCGCTATCCCCGGTCAACGAAGGGTACAAGGAAGATGTCGTCAATTTGAAAAAGGACTTGGACAAGCAAGCGAAGGATAAGATCAAGCTCAAGCTGGAGGCGGCCCGGGATGATGGAGCCAAGCAACTGGACGTCGAGGGAGCCGTGCCGGAAATCGTAACGGCGATTTTCAACAAGGAACTGCCGGCCGATACGGTTAATACGCTGATTACCAAAGCGCTGGACATTCAGCACAACCCGCCCAAGGATCTGTGGCTGCGCAAGGTGGTTGGACTGAAGCCCGGTCTCGGTGGCGCTTACATGAAAGACATCGCCCAGATCGACAGCAAGGACGCACATGTTACGCGGTATGCGGACGGTGTGCCGGAAAAGCCTTCCGTGAAGACGGGGGCGATTACGCTGAAAAATGATATTCTCGGCAACGGCGTCACGGCGTTCCATGTGACGATTGAAACCGGCGGCGCCTCGCACGAAAAACCGCATGCCTACCGGGGCGGCACAACGCTGACGCGCTGGGATCTGTACCCGCAGGGCGGGTCGGCCTTTACCAAAAGCGGCGATTTGAAGACGGCGCTGGAGAACAGCTTGACCCATCAGGTGAATCTCGCGGAAACCGCGATCGACGATACCCGCACGGATATGGGCAAAGGATTGCAAAAAAACGAAGTCAGAGGCTGGTTGAAAAATTAAAGTGGTTGATGCATGTTGGATAACATAATAATGATTATGTAAACAAAAGAGTTGATGAATAAGCATGAAGGCCGATGTTTCGTGGGGAAACATCGGTCTTTTGACTATTCTCACACCAATTGAAACCCTCGTCACGCCGGGCGCAGCCCGTAGCGCCCGCGGCCTGCTCGCGGAGAGAAAATTCGCTTGGCTGGCACCCCCGTATGGGCCGGATTCGGCAAGCGGCTCAAGGGGCTGGTTCTTGAACTTGATAGATGCAAATGTTACACTTCAAAGTGAATTGAGTTAAAAAGGTGGATTGTAAAATATGAATTTGGAAATGATCAACGTAGGAATTATTAAAAAAGCAAATATTCATATAGATGGGCTGACGGTCATTGCGGGCGAAAACGATTCAGGGAAAAGTACAGTTGGAAAAGTGCTGTATTCCTTAATTAAAGCAGACAATATGGCGAAGCGGAAAGAGCAGCGTCACAGTAGTGACAAAAGAGACTATACGTTGAAGCAAGTATTGTCTCTCGTATTTGATCAAACTTTGTTTCCACGAGGGACTGTACAGTTATGGAGCGACAATAAGCCTGCTTATGAAGCCAGATTTTCTAAGGGCAGCTCGATTTTTAATACGACGCATTCTCCTTTTGCCGATGCTACGATCATTGAATCGCCGTTGATATGGAATATGACTGATTTTTTTTCTACGGTTGAGAAGCTAAGAACAGAAGATGAGATGTTTGGTATAGGGTTTGATATTAAGTACCCTTATGTATCGTGGGATTTGTACAAGAAATTGAGTGTTGAGCGCAACTACGGGGCGTTGCAGAATGGCCCGGATGTTTTAAATCAAATTTATAGCACAATCAACGGAAAATTCGAAAAATCGGGTGGCAAATATGTGTTCATTAAACAGGAAAACGGGAAAAAAATCTCCGTTCCCATCTTTAACACTGCTTCGGGAATTAGAAGCCTTGGGATTTTGCAAATCCTGCTGGAAAATTGTCAAATTCACTCCAGGACGCTGCTGATCGTGGATGAACCGGAAGTACATCTGCATCCGATGTGGGAGGTTATATATGCGCAGGTTTTGTGCGAATTTGTCAAAAGCGGCGTATCGGTTGTGGTCAATACGCATTCGATTTATATGGTTCAGGCCCTAAAGAAATATTCGGCCAGCTTTGCGGATCGTACTCATTTTTATTTAACTGAAAAAGAAAATGAGCGTTCGACATTTATCGACGTCAGCCATAACCTCAATCAGATATTCAAAAAGTTCAACGATCCTCTTCAAAGGCTTATTTGGGAGGAGTAACGGGATGGAAGCTTTCTTGCAAAGATTAATTGATTATGCGACTTGCCGTTTTTCAGATTTGGATAATCAGCCTTTATTTACATATAAAAAGATTAAGGATATTGATAAAAGCCCTTGTGAATCGTTGGAGCTGTTGGTCATTGATTATGATGAAACCAAAAGAAAAGTTTGCCAGCTCATCGGCATTCAAGAAAAAAAATCCTGTGATGCATTATTCATTTGGCCGAAATTAAATCGTATCGATTTTATCGAGTTCAAGAGCTTGCAGAAGCTAAGGGACTATGAGCTTTCCAAAATACACGGTGATAGTGAAAAGAAAAAGCGATTTTTAGTGAAAAAAATGGACGATTTTGGCATACAAACGAAATTAAACGACAGTTACTTTATCTTACAATATATCCTAGCCAGAAAAGATTTTGGAATTAAAAAAACAGAAACTGCGGCGTTGGAAAAAACGATTGAGCAGAGATATTTCCTGTTAGTGGATTTGGAATTGACAGAAAACAGCTTGTACAGTTTTGGTTTAATGACCGAGTTATTGGCATCCGATGAGGGGTTGCAGAATTCACTCATACAGACTACTGTTGAAAGTTATTTGGATCATAAAACTTATAATTTTATTACGCAGAAGCCAAGATTGATTAGTTGCAAAGGTTTGTTTACAGAATATTCTTCTTTGTTAAGAGAGTGTAATTAGCGCTGACCTCTAGCGAAAATCTGCTACTAACGTCAGGGTAACTAATGCAAATTCATTTCAGTTCTTTTATTGACCGGAAACTTGGCCTATACTAAACATGGTGACAAACGATCGATGCGTCGGTCTTTGAAGGAGGAGATGAAATGGTGTATCAAGCAAACCCAACACGATATGCAGAAATGAAATATAACCGCGTCGGCCGGTCCGGCCTGAAGCTGCCGGCGATTTCGCTCGGCCTGTGGCACAATTTTGGCGGTGTCGACCTGCACGAAAACAGCCGGGCGATGCTGCTGCGTGCGTTTGACCTTGGCATCACGCATTTTGATTTGGCCAATAACTACGGCCCGCCGCCAGGTTCGGCCGAAGAAATGCTCGGCAAGGTGTTGAAGTCCGACCTCGCCCCTTACCGCGACCAGCTCGTCATCTCGACGAAAGCCGGCTATTATATGTGGGAAGGCCCTTACGGCGAATGGGGTTCGCGCAAATATCTCGTATCCAGCCTCGATCAAAGCTTGCAGCGCATGGGGCTGGAGTATGTCGACATTTTTTATTCGCACCGTCCCGACCCGGAAACGCCGCTGGAGGAAACGATGGGTGCGCTCGATCAGATCGTCCGCTCGGGCAAAGCGTTGTATGTCGGCATTTCCAACTACTCGGCCGAGCAAACAGCGCAGGCGATCGAAATTCTGAAATCGCTGGGCACGCCGCTGCTGATTCATCAGCCGGCCTACAACATGTTCCACCGCTGGATCGAAGACGGCTTGCAGGATGTGCTGGCGCAAAACGGCGTCGGTACGATCGCTTTCTCGCCGCTGGCGCAAGGCGTGCTGACGAACCGCTACCTGAACGGCATTCCGAGCGATTCGCGCGCCGGCGGCTCCAGCGTGTTCCTGAACGCCAAGGATGTGACGGACGACAAAATCGCCAAAGCAGTCAAGCTGAACGAAATCGCCGCCCGCCGCGGTCAAAGCCTGGCCCAGCTGGCGCTGGCTTGGGTGCTGCGCGAGGAGCGCGTCACATCGGTGCTGATCGGCGCAAGCAAGGTATCGCAAATCGAAGATAATGTGGAGACGATCAAGCGTCTGGATTTTTCGCCGGAAGAACTGGCTGAAATGGAAGAAATCCTGAAGTAAACTTCAGGATTCCAGACGGCGGTCGATCGCTTCGGCCATCGTTTTGTCGGTCAGATGCGCATAAATTTGCGTCGTTTCCGGCGAGGCGTGGCCGAGCTGCTCTTGGGTTTTGTATAAATCGTTGCGCAGGTAATAGTCGGTGGCGAAGGAATGCCGCAGCTTGTGGACGGACAAATACGGCTTGCCGAACCGCTTGGCGTATTTGACGACCATTTCCTGAATCGCCCGCTTGGTCATGCGTTCGCCTTCTTTTTTGCCGTTGGCTATGGCAAGGAAGAGGGCTTTTTCGCGTTTGGCCGGTTTGTAGCGGTTTTGGCGCAGCGCGAGGTATTCGTTCAGGGCGGCAATCGCGTCTTGCCGGAAGTAGACCGGGGTTTTGAACGTATCGTCATTTTTCCCTTTGCGGTACACGTAGGTCAGCTTGCGTTTCAGATCGATGTCGTCGACGTTCAAATGAAACACTTCGGAGACGCGCAGGCCCGAGTTCAGCACCAGCGTGACGATGCAAGCGTCGCGTATTTTGTTGATTTCATAGGCGTACAGCGCCTGCTTGTTGCCGGCGACATCGGCTTCATAACCGCCGCCCCGAATATAATCGATGAACTCGGCGATTTCCCGCTCCTGGAGCAGCTTGCCCTCCAGCCGGGCCGCGGAATCTTTGGGTTTGTGCGCGCGTTTGATTTCGACCTTGGCCATCACGTTGCGTTTGAGCAGCGGGTAGAGGTTTTCGTCTTCGGCGATTTGGCTCAAGTAATGAAAAAGCGAACGCAGTGAGGAAAGCTTGCGGTTGATCGTCGTTTTGACGTTGGCTTGCTCGCGCCGGGTTGCCAGAAACATGCGGAAATTGTCAATGCTGTCCATGCGCAGTTTTTCCAAATCCTCGATCGGCACTTGCGAAATGCGTTCTGCCGTGGTCAGGCCCTCAGCCAGCAGCCATGAGAAAAAGGTGTCGTAATCGCGCACGTATTCGAGCAGCGAAGAGGGGGAGAGGTCGGGAAGCTTATAATTGATGAATTTCTCCACGTACCAGGGCATGGTCGGCAATTTCTTGTCCAGCTCCTGACGGTCTTTCACTTTAATGATATTCATACAGGCAGCACCTACCTTCATCAACCTTTCTAGCTGTAAGTATAACAGTCCCTGCGGGAAAAGCATAGGTTGCCGTTTGTTGTTTACATAATAAAAGTTATGTTATCTCTATCCCGCTGGCCCTATAAATTAATCGTGAATTTGTGTCGTCATGCACAGTTTTTTATGCCTGCCCGCAGTATAATCAAAAGAGATTAGAACTATTATGGAGAGATGAAGGATGCAACCTTTACAATTGAATTGTCGGACCTGCGAGTTTTTCATGAACGGAACGTGCATGAATCCGAAATCGGAAATCGGCTTTAAGCAACTGATCGAGCGGATGTCGGACGAAGGACGGTCCTGCTGGTCGATATCGCTGAATTATTTCTCCGTGCTGGTCGGCACGTTGCCGCTGAAGGAGCAACGAATGATGCAGGAGCTTGACGATATTACGGTGTATGAGCTGCTGGAGCGGGTGGAGACCGGCTGCTGGGGACGGGGGATGCTGCGGCGGATGGAAAGCCGTACGGTGACGGTGTCGTCGCAGTCGCCGCTGCCGCTGTCTGCTTCTTTTGGCGCATTTTTGTAAGACCTTGCCTCTATAGCCCGGACCAGAAGCGGATTCTGGTCTTTTTGGCGTTATTGGCGTAAAGACGGATAGGCTGGGCGCACAAATTATGGTATCGTAGTGACAGCAGTATGCTGCATGATTTATGGCTTGCGCTGTGCATCTATCCGTTTTGTTGGGTGGGAAAACCCGCTATAATGAAAATAGGCAGAGCCGATCGAGAGCATCGTGCCGGCAGCATCAAGTCGGATTGTGGAAGGGGTAACGCTTATGAAGGACCGGCTCCTTTCTGTGGTGGAACTGATGAAATATGCGTTGTCCCGACAGGTGCACGCCAATTCGTTTTTATATTTCAGCAAGCTGCGCGAAACCGAACCGGCTGCGGTGCAGATTGACCGGATTACGCACGCGATTGCGCTGCATCCCGAGGATGCGCAGGCGTATTATTTTCGCGGACTGGCGTATTATGACAGCGCTTCGTATCAACAGGCGGCGGCTGATTTTACGCGCTGCTTGCGGCTGGCCCCGGAGATGCGGCATGTGATCAACTGCCGGGGGATGTGTTATTATTTGCTCGGCGATTACGATCGGGCCTTGGCCGATTTCGAGCGATCGAACCGCGCGGATGTGTGCAATATGTTCGCTTATCGCGCCGATATCTACCGCCGCAAGGGCGAGCCGGAGCGGGCTTTGGCCGATTTGCAGCAGGCGCTGGAGCTGGAGCCGGATCACCCGGATTTGATGTACCGCCTGGGGCGGCTGCATGCCGAAGCGGGGCGCGACGAGCAGGCGATCGCTTCGATGGACCGGCTGTTGGCGCGGCATCCGGCGTCGGCGCGGGCGTATGAGCTGCGGGGTGCGGCGTATTTGCGGCTGGGACGCCACGATGAGGCGCTGCGCGATTTAAGCCGGTGTGTCGAGCTGGCTCCTGCGGAGAGCCGCTGTTATTATTACCGGGGCGTGGCCAATTTCCGCCTGCGGCGTTATGAGCCGGCTTTGGCCGATTTTCGGCAGGCCCATGAGCTTGGCTACAGCCCGCTGGCGCGGTTGCTGTATTATTTGGGCCGTGCGGAGCTGGCGCTGCGGCACGCAGGCCAAGCGCTGGACTGGCTGAATGCGGCCGAGCGGCAGACGAAAACCGATGCGCGGCTGTATTATTTTCGCAGCCAGGCTTACAAGGAGCTGGGCGATTTCGTCAGCTACAAATTGGACTTGCAGCGGGCGCGTCATTTGAACGCGCGGATCGATCAGGAAGCGTTTGCTCCCGACGAGCATGAGCTGTAAATCGGTGTTGAGCAGAAAACCTCGCCAGAGGTTTTTTGTTATTTTAGGAATAAACCATTGGATAATTAGTTCTTTCGCCCTATGCCAAATGTGTGAGATCACACATACCTTGCGGATGTTTTTTGCTACAATGGGAAACGTTGTGCAAGAAGTTCCGAAACGGAGAGGGGAAAAACGATGTTGGTTTTTGGACGAAAAATAAAAGGCCGTTGGCCGGCGCTGGTGCTGGCCGCCACGCTGCTGCTGGGCAGTGTCGGCCTGAGCGGGACCCGCGTTTCCGCGGATGATACGGCCCCGGCCGTCGTTACGACGGCTGCGGTCGGAGCAGGCACGGTGGACGCCGGGGGTGCGGCGCCGATTACGGTGAATATCGAGATGACGCAAGCGGCTGATCTGCTGGTCGATGTGGAAATTTTTGATCCGCAGATGAACAAGGTGCATCAGTCGTTTATTGACAACATTGCCGTGGAAGCGGGTGTGGCCCGCTCGCTGCCGTTTGCGTGGCAGGTGCCGTCAGGGACGGCGACGGGAACGTATACGATCAGCATCGGCATTTTCGGCGCGGGCTGGAACGGGATGTACGATTGGCACGCCGGGGCAGCCACGCTCCAGGTCGGCGCGGTAAGCGGCGATGATGGCGGCAATCCGGCGCTGCCGGCTCCCGGCGGGCTGACGGCCGCAGCGGCGAGCGATGCGGTGACGCTCGGCTGGAGCGCGGTAAGCGGCGTGAGCGGCTACGACGTGGAAGCCGACGGCGCGGTGGTGGCGCAGGTGGCCGCAGCGGCTTACACGCACAGCGGCCTGACGCCGGACAGCGCGCACAGCTACCGCGTGCGCGCAGTCGACGGCAGCGGCGCCGGCGCCTGGTCGGCTCCGCTGGCCGTGCGGACGGCGCTCGCTCCGGGCAGCTCGCCGGTCAAGATGACGGTGAAGACGGGCACAAGCGCCAGCACGCAAATGATCAGTCCCGAGTTCGAGTTTTACAATGTCACGGGACAGCCGATTGCGCTGAGCTCGCTCAAGCTGCGCTACTACTTCACCATCAACGGCGAGAAGCCGCTGGCGATCGGCTTTTGGGCGACGACGGCGGCGGCCAACGTCACGACCCGCTTCGTCAAAATGCCGATTCCGTCGGCCGCCGCCGATTATTATCTGGAAATCGGTTTTACCACAGACGCCGGGCAGCTGAACCCCGGAGCGAAAGCCGGTGTGTATACCTGGATCAACAAGGAAGGCTGGACGTCCTTCACGCAAACGGACGACTACTCGTTTACGAACAGTGCGGCTTATGCCGAAACCAGCCGCACTCCCGTGTATGTGAACGGCGCGTTCGCCGGGGGCAGCGAACCGGAGCTGCTGGATATGCCGGCTTTTCCCGAGAACGTGGCCGCCGTACCCAGCGATACGTCGGTGACGCTGACCTGGGACGCAGTTGCCGATGCCGACAGTTACGAGGTGCTGGCCGACGGCACGCTGAACGAGAACGTGCAGACGGCTGCATTTACCGATGCATGGCTGAAATCCGGCACGCGTCATACGTACCAGGTGCGCAGCCGCAAAGGCGAAACGGTCAGCCTGTGGAGCCAGCCGCTGACGCTCAAAACGACCGGCCAGCAAAACCTGCCGGCTCCAACCAACGTCCGAGCAACGACAAGCGAGCAGCAAGTTGCGCTGAGCTGGAATGCGGTGCAGGAGGAAATCACCGGCTACGAGCTGGAAGTCGACGGCCAACTGGTGGACAACGGATTGGCTACGACGTATACGCACAGCGGACTGACCGGGGGCACACCGCATACGTATCGCGTGCGGGCCAAAGACGGCGCCACGTCCGGCGCATGGAGTGAGTTATTGAAGCTCAATACGGTGTTTACGCCAACCGGGCCGTTCCACGTGTCGTTTACCGTCAATCCCGACGCCGAACGCGCGCCGATCAGCCCGTACATTTACGGAACGAACGATGATTTGACCGATACCGAAGGTTTCACGGCCCGCCGCATCGGCGGCAACCGCTTGTCGACCTACAACTGGGAAAATAACGCGTCGAACGCCGGCACCGACTGGATGCAATCCAGCGACGGCTTCGTGCCTTGGTTCTACGGCGGCGTCCCGACGGCGGATGTTGGCATCCCGGGCATCGGGATCACCGCTTTTCACGAAAAATCGCTGCAAAAAAACGCCTATTCGCTGATTACGCTGCCAACCGCCGGTTATGTCGCCAACGACTTGAACGGTCCGGTCGACCCGTCGGAGAAGGCGCCTTCGAGCCGCTGGGTCGAGGTCAAACCGGCGAAAGGCGCGCCGTTCAGTCTGACGCCCGATTTGAACGACCATGTTGTATACGAGGATGAACTGGTCAACCTGCTGGTCAGCAAGTTCGGCGACGCCACAACGCCGACGGGCATTCACGGGTACGAAATCGATAATGAGCCGGGGTTGTGGAACGACACGCATCCGCTGATGCACCCGGATCGACCAGGCAGCGCCGAAGTGTTGAACAAAGGGATCGCGCTGGCCAAAGCCGTCAAAGCGGTTGATCCGGCTGCGGAAATGTTCGGCCCGGTCAGCTACGGTCTGAGCGAAATGCTGAACATGCAGGCGTCCGACGACTGGAATACGCTCAAAGGCAATTACGCCTGGTATGTCGACTACTACCTCGATAAAATGCGCGTCGAATCGCAAAAAGCAGGGGAGCGACTGCTCGATGTGTTCGATCTGCACTGGTATCCCGAAATTACCGGCGGCGGCATCCGCATTACGCGCAGCGACGCCAATGACAATGTAGAAGCGAACAAAGCGCGCATTCAAGCGCCGCGTTCCTTGTGGGACCCAAGCTACACGGAAAATAGCTGGATTGGCACGTGGTACAGCGCGTTCCTGCCGCTGATTCCGCGGGTGCAGCAATCGATCGACGCCTACAATCCGGGCACCAAGCTGGCAATTACCGAATACAATTACGGCGGCGAAAGCCACGTTTCGGGCGGTATGGCGACGGCGGATGTGCTGGGGATTTTCGGAAAATACGGCGTTTATCTTGGCGGCTACTGGAAAATGGTCAACAATACTTCGGACGCTCCCTACACCTCGGCCGGCTTCAAAATCTACAACAACTACGACGGCACCGGCGCCAAATACGGCGATACGAAGGTGCAGGCCGATACGTCGGACATCGAAAACAGCTCGATCTACGGTTCGGTGTTCAAAGACAGCAACAACAAGCTGCATGTGATCGTCATCAATAAAAACTACGACTATCCAATGACGGCGCAGCTGCAAATCGGCGGAGCCGCAACGTATACGTCCGGCCGCGTGTGGGCCTTCGACCAGACCAGCCCGGCGATTACGGAACGCGCACCGATTGCAGCCATCAGCGGCAACCAGTTCAACTATGAAATTCCGCCGCTGACGGTTTGCCATATCGTGCTGGATGCTCAACGATAAGCTTATCGAACATTCCTCGATTGCTGGAAGGCGGTCGGGGATGTTTTTTTTACCTGATCAGACTTTCAAGCTGCTTGGCGGCACACCCATGATGAACGGATGGGAAGCAGCTTATTGGCCAATAGTTTACATAAATATTATTATGTAAATATCGAATATTCTCAAAGAAGCCATCCGACATTTCGGTTCCCGGGATGTGCAGCCCAGCGCCAAACCACAAACCATTATAATAGAAGAAACAGAAACGATCAGGGGCGAGGGACGATCAGCGATGCGAAATTCGTATGTGCGGAAGCTGCTGTATTATGGGCTGGGTTGGGCGTTGGCGTTGTTGATTTTGCTCTGCAATTATGTGGCCGGCTGTATCGAATTGCGGGCGTTGATCGTGATCACGGCGGCGTCAGGGCTGCTTTTTGGCCGATTGTTTGACTTGCTGGGCCAGAAGCGGGCCGGAGAATTGCATGAGTGGAAGCAGGCATTTGATCAGGAGACGTTGCTTGCTGTTGCGGCGGCGATCGCGCTTTTGCTCGCGGGCGGCTGGTCAAGCTGATCGGGAGCATCCCATTGGCAACAGCTGGTTGGGGACGGGCGGCGAGCCATCGCAGTTTTTTTGCCATTTCCGCAGTTAATTCCTGGTGGGGATCATTTCGTTCATCGGCGATGTGCCGATCGGCGTCGCGGTTGGGCCTGGTTTTCGTTCGGAGGGGTGGCGTAGCTTCACACTTTTGTCCATTTTTTTCGCGTGACGGATGTATTATAGTGATGAAAGGTTCTAATTGAGAACAATTATCACTATTGGAGGGAAACCTATGTATCAGCAGAAAAAATGGGGTGCAGCCGTCGCGCTGCTGCTGCTGGCCAGCCTGGTTAGCGCCTGTTCCGGCCAGCGGACGCCCAGTGAAGCTTCGCCTGCACCCACCGTCACGGCGGCAGCCACGCAGCAGGCGGCAGCCGATTCACCAGCGCCGCGCATCATGAAGGACGGATTAGGCCATGATGTGACCGTGCCTGCGCAGCCGCAAAAGCTTGCTGCGATTGCTTACGTCGGCGATCTTCTGGCGCTCGGCATCCAACCGGCGTTTACGACCGACTACAATATACAGACTTATGGAGCGGCTTTGCAGGGGGTAGAAAATTTGGGCGGCCGTCCCGTCAATCTGGAGCGGATGGTGGCGGCTGCGCCGGACCTGATCATTACGGACGATACGGGCGATGCGACGGAAAACGAGCAGTTCAGCAAAGTGGCGCCAACCGCGATTTTTCCGTTCTGGACGACAGATCCGTTCGAACATTTGCATAAACTGGCCGAACTGCTGAACAAGCAGCCGGAAGCTCAAGCTTATCTGGCTTCGTACGCAAGCAAGGTGAAGGACGCTCGGCAGCGGATCGCGCCCAAGCTTCAGCCGGGAGCGACGGCGTTGCTGCTGATCGTATCCGGCCCGGATATGGGCATTTCCGGTGTGCGCAACGGGGGATATACGCTGTATCGCCAGCTTGGTTTTGCCACGCCAGAACCGATGAAGCCGCTGCTGGACAAGGATGAGAATTTCGGCTTTGAGCTTGTCACGCTGGAAGCTTTGCCCGGATTCAAGCCGGATTACCTGTTTGTGGAGCAGGACGACGATACGGAGTTAAGTAAAGAAACGCTGCGCAAGCTGGAAGACAGCCCGGTCTGGAAATCGTTGGACGCCGTGAAGCAGCAGCATGTCTATAAGGTCAGCAATCAATGGGGCCTGGGGGACGCTACTTCGATGGCCGCGCAATTGGATGAGATTTTGCAGCAGTTGGACAAGTAGTTGGGGAAAACGGGAAGTTGATCAACGAAAACGTTGATTGACTTCTTTTTTTGGTATACAATGATAAAAAAAGATAATGATAATCATTCTCATAAAAGAGGGGCGATAGCGATGTCCAACGAGCTGCACATGGATTCTGTGCTTGCCGTGCAGCGCACGATTGCGTCTTTGCAGACGACGTACAGCGAGCCGCTTTCGATTGAACAATTGGCCAAGCAGGCCAATCTGGGCATCTGGCAGTACCGGCAGCTGTTCAAACGGATAACCGGCAGCAATCCGAACGATTATATTACCGGACTGCGCATGAAGCGGGCCCAGGAGCTGCTGCTCGTGACGCAAGATCGATTAAGCGATATTGCCCGCAGCGTCGGGTATGAAGATGAATATTATTTTATCCGTCGGTTCCGCAGCATGGTTGGTCAAGCGCCGCGGCAATATATTCGGCGCAAGCGCGCTGGTGGGTTGAAGGTGGTCGCGTTGTCGCATCTAGGCGATCTGCTGGCGCTCCGAGCTTGTCCGGCGGTAGCGGAAGAGGGGTTATTGCAGGGGATTGGCCTTGGTGAAGCGGAGGGGATCGCCGGCATTGCGCCCGATGAAGCCGGTTGGGCGCAGCTCGAGCGGCTGCAGCCGGATTTGATTTTGACAAATGCTTATACGGGGGCTGTGTGGGTGGACAAGCTGCAAAGCTTGGCTCCTGTTGTGGCGTTGAACACGGGGCAGGGCATGTTCGCCCAGTTGAACGAGGTCGCGCAGTTGCTGGGCAAGCAGCGGGAAGAAAAGATCTGGCTGGCGCAATATGGAGCCCGCGCGCTGGCTGTCCGCGAACAATGCCGCTCCTGGATCGGCAAACGGGAAACGGCCGTATTCGTTCATGTCGTCTGCGAGCAGCTGTATGTGTACCGTCCCGAGGAAGCGCCGGTGCTTTATGATGTGCTGGGTTTGGAGGCTCCCGCAGCGCTCGAGCGGTTAATTCGCTCCAAAGGCGCGTCGCGTTTGTTCATTCCGGTGTCCCGGTTGGCCGAGTTGGAAGCCGATCATCTGTTTATCGCGGTCGGGCGGATGGAGGGGGCGCAAGCGACGTGGGAGCGCCTGCGGCGTTCTGCCTCCTGGCGGAGCTTGCCGGCGGTGCAGGGGCAACGCGTGTATCGGATGCAATACCCGTGGACGCTGGACGGCAGCATTGCGCTGGAATGGCAGCTGAACGGAATTGTCGAGCTGTTGCACGGCGCTGCTCAGGCGCGCTGACGTGAAGTGTGCGGAAATCGCAGCGTAAGCGAGTGCTGCTTGGGCCTGTTGGCGCGATTGTGCGGCAGATGGTCCGTAAAACCGCATTTTCGTTTATTCACAAAACGGCCGCAAGCTTTTATACTCTTATATGAGAATGATTATCACTATCACGTGAGGGAGAGCAACATGTTCATGAATGCAAAAAGATGGGTTGTATGGCTGGTTATCGGGTTGCTGGTTGTCGTAGGCACGGCGTGCGGCGCCAAAGAAGCAAGCAAGACGGAAGGAACGGCCAGTCCGGCGGCAGCAGCGAGCGCCAGCCCGGTGCCTGCGGCTGAACCGCGCGTGGTCAAAGATGCGATGGGGCATGAAGTTACGGTGCCTGCCCAGCCGCAGCGGATTATCGCGCCGTTTCTGGAGGATTCCTTGACAGCGCTGGGCGTCAAGCCGGCGGCGCAGTGGTCGGCGGGCGGCGTGCCGCAGCAGTATTTGCAAAGTTATTTGAAGGATGTGCCGCTGTTAACGATGGAAGGTGGTTTGAAGCCGGAGCAAGCGCTTGGCTACAATCCCGATTTGATTATTTTTATGGCGCCGACGTATATGGCCAGCAGCAGCTACGAGGAGTTCGCCAAGATTGCGCCGACCTTCGTGCTGTCGGATAACGAAAGCGACTGGCAGGGGAACCTGCAAAAGCTGGGCAGCTTGCTTGGCAAAGACGACGAGGTAAAGTCCGCGTTGGCGGCGTATGAGCACAAGCTGGCCGACGCCAAGCAAAAGCTGCAAGCTGCTGTTGGCGACAAAACCGCCGTGCTGCTGCAGCCGGGCGGCGAGAAAGGTTTTAAGCTGTTTGGCCCGAAATTTTATAGTGGCGAATTGCTGTATGCTTTGGGCTTCAAGCAACCGCAGCTGCTCAAGGGCGATTATGAAAGCTATTCGCTGGAATCGCTGGCCCAGCTCGACGATGTTGACTATTTGTTTGTTCTCTCCGGCGAAGGCCGAGCGAAGCCGCCGGTGGACAACCCGCTGTGGCCAAACCTGCCGGCCGTCAAAGCCGGACATGTGTTCGAGGCCGATTCCGGCCATTGGTTTAACGCCAATCTGATCGCCAACGGGATGATTATCGATGATGTGTTGAACAAGCTTGCTCCGTAAATAACAGCAATTGGGGCGCTGTATAAAAGCATAGCGGGGATGATGGACGGGGGGCTCCGTCCTTTTCCGCGTTTAGGACCATATTGAACAAAGGCAAGGTGTTGGCATGATCCAACGTGACGTGCGTTCCGCGGCAGATGGCGCTGACGCTGCTTTGCGCGAGCAGTTCGCGCAGACCCGGTTTCAACTGCTGGAGGTGGAACTGCTGACTGTGCGCGGCATGCAGCCGACGGAGCGGCGGGAACGGGAGTTCCTGGACTACCCGCATGAGCTGCTGCTCGTTCCGACTCCGACAGAGGCGGAGGGCCGGCTGATTATCGACGGGCAATACCGCTCGCTGCATGCCGGAGCCGTCTATGTGTGCGGGCCGGGGCGCTTGATCGAGATTGGCGTTCCGGCCGGCGGCGAAGCGGGTTTGTATGCGGTGCATTTTCAAAGTGTTCCGGCAAGCGGTGAAACGCCCCGGAAGCCGGAGGTCATTCCGGCGTTAAGCGATGTTCTGCTGGGCGATGAGCTAAGCTTGCTGCCCACCATGTCGGCCGGCAAGGCGTGCGAGACGATGCATCGCTGCTGGCAGGCCGGCGGCATCGCCGAACGTCTGCGGGGCATCGCTGCTTTCCATGAGCTGCTGGCGCACATGTTCGATCAGCAGGAGCAGCGGACCGCGGTTGCGCTGGAGTGCGCCCGGCTGGAGATGCAGCGCTGTTACCGCGAGGAGCTGACGGTCGACCGGCTGGCCGAGACGGCCGGCTTGAGCCGGTTTCATTTTATGCGTTTGTTCAAGGAGAAATATGGCAAGGGGGTTGTGGACTATATCACCGAGTTGCGGCTGCAGGAAGCCAAGCGGCTGATGGCGCAGGAGCCGGCCTCCCCGCTGCGCGACATCGCCTACGAGATTGGCTATATGAATGAAACGTATTTCAGCAAGCTGTTCAAAAAGCACACGGGCATGGCTCCGGCCATCTATATGAAAAACCGCAGCCGCCGCATCGCAGCGTACAGCTGGGTGAATTTCGGCCAGTTGCTGGCGCTGAACACGATTCCGTTCGCCGCTCCCGTCGATCATTATTGGACCAATGATTACCGCGACCGGTTTGCTTATGAAGTTCGCGTGCCGCTCAGCCATCATTATGAGTTCAACCGCGAAGCGCTGGAGAAGGCGCAGCCGGACGGGATCGTGGCGATCCATTCGCTCATCGGGGAAGAGGAGCAAGCGAAGCTGCGGCGCATTGCCCCGACGTTGTTTTTGCCGTGGCAGCAGGATTGGCGGACGCATTTGCGGCTGCTGGGTGCTTTTTTGCAGAAGGAAGTGGAGGCGGAGCGGTGGCTGGCGCGGTATGCGCGCCAAACGTCGCTGCTGCGTCAGCGGCTGCAGCCGCGTATCGGCGATGATGCTGTGCTGGTGCTGATTGTATGGCGCGAGCAGTTGCTGGTCTGGGGCAGCCGGGCGGCCACGGTGTTGTATGACGATTTGGGGCTGCAGGCGCCACGCGGGGTGCAGGATATCGACTGGATGGCGGCCGTGACCGGCGAGCAACTTGCGGCGTATGAGGCGGACCGGATTGTGCTCCAGGTGTATGCCGACCCGCTATCGCAGGCCACCTGGCGGGAATTGGCGGCCAGCGAAAGCTGGCGGCAGCTCCGGGCGGTAGGGCGAGGAGCCGTGCATCAGACGGAAGCGCTGGTGTGGGCGGAAGCGCCGTGGAACGAATATTCGGCGTATACGTGCGAAAAATTGACGGAGCAGCTCGGAGCGCTGCTCGGCTGATCGTGTTGCCGACAACACCGATTGTATGTTCAGCCGTTCCCAAGGTTGTTATAGTAGAAGAAACGGGAGACGGAGTATTCTTTTTTGAGCGGAGGCTTTGAGAATTTTTTCACAAGGGAGTGCGGTGAGAAATGAGTCAGGGACGAGTCAGTATATCGATTTATCATGAATCATCAAGTTGGCGTGGCCTAGCGGCCATTGGCCGAAACGTGAATCCTGGAGAACGTTTTAAAGAATCTTTAAAAAGAATCGTCAGTGTGTGAACCGTGTAACAGTTATTACCGTGTGTACCACGTTGCCTGTTTACGACTGTCAAATGAAGTTTATAAATAACAGCTTTGCGCAGTTAGATCGTTTCAATCATCAATATCAATAATACAAACGAAGTTCAAAACCTATATCGCCGGCGAAATCTACAACGAACGGCTTTGAATGGCTTTAGCTAAAAACCCTATATATACTACTTCACAAAACCCGTATTTTGTACATATGTATATAAATCCAGTCGATCCCTTGGCATGCCTGCGAAAAAATAAATCCCCAGGAAGCGTTGCATCGTGGCCAGCGGCCGGCAGCACCCTCTAACATACATAAACAAAGCCCGCCCGACATTGCATTGGCAACTGCCCGGACGGGCTTTTCATTTTACTGCGTTTTCAATCTCTTATGAGATCGATCCAAATTTGCTTTTTCAACGTTCAGACCTCAGTGCGACTAAGTTTTTATATGGTGTTATACACCATACTTGGACAACATAAATAATAAGCATACGCATACTTGTGTCGTGGCAACGACACAACGCTCATGTACATGCCAGATCAACTCGCGCGATATCCGCAAATCAGTCTGGCATTCGACAATGGTTGGTTTTTCGTTTTCTCACAATTCACAATTGTCTTGGTTTTTTTTGCAAAATTGCTCGCGTCGTGATTGATTGATTATGTTCAAAAGCAAAATTTCCCACTCTTTTGAATCGGATTCCCTGACTTATTTAAATTTGTGAAAATTATATTTGACAATAGTAATCATATGATGTTATAATAAAATTGATGGGATTTAAATTAACTATCAAACGAGAATATTTTTACTTCAATTATCCAAGAATCTGAATTGCTCAGGTTCTTTTTTCATTTTTTCATAACCTACCTTTCACTCTCCCGATAAAATGGGTATTTCCAACGCCGACGGATAGGAACCGCCTAGATGGATCTGTTGGAAAGCTATTCTGGTTTGATCCTGCAAGGACCAAACACCTGCGTAATTGGCATGGATGGAGTATTCGGGAAAGCTGGAAGAAGAAATGTCGACTCTTACGCGTGATCCGGCCTTTATGTTCCATATCACAGGCAATAAATCGATGTTGATTTCAACAACTTCACCAGGTTGATAATGCAATCGCGTTCCCGTATTATGCCTGTATGCCAATGTCGACAAGGAAGATCGAATATGATAAGCTTCGCCGTTGGGCAACACTTCCATGACCTTCGCGGTAAAACAAGTATCGTCGCAATCGGAACTGACATATAACTTGACGTTCATTTGCCCGCCGATCCGAATATGTGCGGTTAGTGTATCCGACACAAAGCTGATCACATCTTCCCTGTACCCAGGTTCCTGCTGCAATTGGCTGCCGATTTCATCGACGGTTGCAAGCATGGACTCTGATCCTTTCGTGCCTACTGGGTTTTCAGGATCATATGGGTAAGCAATTGTGCTGCTTTCCGGTTGCTTATCCTGCTCCAGCTTCCATGCTTGACAATCCGTTTGTCGATGGGCCAGCAAATATAAATGGCGGGTACAGGTGGTTCTCATGGGCCAGCAGACTGGCTCTAGCCATTGATCGTCACCGATTGCATAAACTTCGACCCCAGCTTCTGGCTCTTGATGTTCTTTGAGGATGCGGTTAAACCATCTCATCAAATGTGCTTCAAAGTCGATTATGTTATGCGCTGGACGATGCGCGGGAACACAAGAAGATCTGAAATGATTCCATCCGCCTACCACCAATTTGCTTTTGGCTTTGGTCTCATCAGACAAGGTTGCGTAACCCAATAATGTACCTTCGAGATGGTGATCATACCAACCGGCCACGACACATACAGGTATGTTTATTTTTGGAGGGATCTCCTTTAATGTTTTCCATACCCCACTATTCCAGTATTCGGCGTCATCATCCGTATTCGTAATCCATTTTCTGTACCACTCCAGTTGGATCCCCCAGAGCTTTTCATCCACGTTAATATGCGGTCGGAATCGTGCTGATTGCAGATAATCCGCTTGAATCTCCTGGCCAGAATTGCCCATTGCCCAGCTGGTTAATACGTCGTGCCGGAAAAGGCCTTGTTTGTACGCAGATATATAGCGGTCCACGCTATAATGCATCAGGTAAAGTGCTTTGGCTTTGGCAGGGAGCGCGTCTGCAATCAGCCAACCCGTCAACCCTGTATAGGAATCACCATAAACGCCTATGGATTCGCACCATGCTTGATGATCGAGCCAATTGACGGTGTCTATGCCATCCTGACGTTCATGTTCGTTGGGCACCCACTCGCCTTCGGAACCAAAGGTTCCCCTGCACTGTTGGTGCACGCTGGCATACCCGTGTCGCACGTGCTCCTCGCAACGCGATTTGTCATAGAGTTCAAAATGATCGTAAGGTGTACGAGTGATCAGAACAGGTACAGGTCCTGCGGCTGGTTGGGGCATACAGATTCGGGTCAGCAGCTTGACGCCATCCCTCATGGGAAGCATAATTTCGTTGAATTCGTATCCTTCATTCGTAACGTTCATAGTGCGCCTCTCCTCCCGGTCGCGAATGGAAACCGCCTGCTGGAGCCGCTTTGGCTGGAGCAGTGCTTTTTCAAGGCGAACCCTCTTCATCTTGCGAAAAACAAGCAAGCAAATTCCGGCTGGAGAGCGTCCTCCCCGTCTGTTCCTGGATATACCGTGCGGCAGCAAGAAGTGGATGGAAATCAATGCCGGTAGCGATCCCCATTTCCTTGAAGCAGTAAACGAGATCTTCGCTGGCAATGTTGCCGCTTGCTCCCGGCGCGTACGGGCAGCCGCCGAGCCCGCCGACCGACGCATCAAAGCGAGTGATCCCCATGCTCATCGAGACTATGATATTGGCAAGTGCGGTCCCCCTGGTATCGTGAAAATGCAGCGCCAATCTCTCCTCCGAATATCGTTTCAATAGAACTTCGAGCACCGATTCGACTTGTCGAGGATGAGCCACCCCGATCGTGTCGCCGAGTGAAATTTCGTATAGCCCGGCTTCCAAAAGGGTATCGGCTACGCGGATGACGTTGTCCAAGTCTACTTTGCCCTCGTAGGGACATCCGAATATGGTAGATATGTATCCCCGGACTGTCTTGCCTGCCGCGAGTGCTTGCTCAGATACTTCCCGCAGCATCGGGAAGGTTGCTGCTATCGATTTGTTGATGTTGCGCAGGTTATGTGTTTCGCTGGCGGACATGAACACGGAGACTTCATCCATCCCAGCATCAAGCGCCAGCTCCAATCCTTTCCGATTTGGCACTAGCGCTGCATAAGTGACCCCCGGTTTTTTGACGATAGCCCTGGCGACCTGAGAGGCATCTGCCAGCTGAGGGACCCATTGGGGGCTTACAAACGAAGTGACCTCGATATAATCGTATCCGGCAACCGATAGTTGATTGATCAAGCTAATCTTATGTTCCGTCTGGATGAACCGCTGCTCGTTCTGCAGTCCGTCGCGGGGACCAACTTCCTTGATCTGCACGTGCTTCGGCCATCTCATGTTTCTCCACGCTCATTTCTGTTTAAAGTGACATCCGCTTTCGTTGCATCAAGTCGAGCATAAACGATTTTACGGGCCATCAGCTCGGCGATCTCATCTTCATTCCGACCTAGCCGAAGCAAGATCTCCTTCGTATGCTCGCCAAGAGTTGGCGGGGGGCCTTGCACTTCGACTCGACTCTCCGAGTAGGCGATGGGCGTCCGAATCACTGGCACCGAACCGAATACGTGATGCTCCACCTGTTCGATGATCCCATGGTCACGGATCAGATCGCTGCCCACGAGATCACTAACGTTCCAGATCGGCCCATGCAGCACGTTATGCTCGGACAAGATGGTGCACCAGTCTTCTGTTGATTTGCGAATGAATTCGCTGTTCAATAGCTCCGTCAGTGTCTCTCTATTCTTCAACCGAAGTGATCTCGTCCGGTAATCCAAGTGGTGCGATAGATCCGGTCTTCCGATAGCCTGACAAAAGACAACCCATGCTGGATCGGTCTGAGCCCCAGCCATTAGCCAGCCGTTCGAGGTCGGGAATGCCTGGTACGGCACTACCTCGGCATGTTGGTTGCCCATCGGACCAGGCGCACGACCGGAAGCGATATATTGGCCAAACCGTGTTGATAGATTAAATACCATCGTATCGATCAAATTCAGCTGTATCCGCTGGCCCTTGCCGGTACGTTCTCGGTCGAATAAAGCTGCGCTGATCGCGCCGAAGGCGATATAGGCCGTGGAGTTGTCGGCCACCGGGATGCCGAGAAGCATCGGCTTTCCGCCCGGTTCGCCAGTCACGCTCATCGCAGCGCCCATCCCTTGCACAATGGGGTCCATGCCTGGCCTATGCACATACTCCGGCGTGTCTCCGAAAGCGGAAATGGAACAATAGATGAGACGGGGGTTCGATTCCTTTAAGCGGTCATAGCCGATGCCAAGCCTGTCGCAAGCGCCCGGCCGATAATTTTCCAGCACGACATCGGCTTGGCTGCACAACTCCGCAGCGATCTTCAAGCCTTCGGGGTCCTTCAAATCGATCGATATCGATTGTTTGCCATGATTGTAGGCTGCGAACAAATAGCTTTCTCCATCTTTAAAATAACTGCCGGAGCTCCGAACTTGATCGCCGGTCAGCGGCTCGATCTTGATGACTTCCGCGCCCAGATCCGATAACATATTCCCGCAATACGGCGCTACCAACCAGTGCGCGATCTCAATGACTTTTACTCCATGAAGAGGTCCCATAGGTCAAACCACCTGCACTTTTCCCAGTTTCGCAAATGCTTGGATATATGATGATCTTATCTATAGGCATTGATAAAGTATAATATCGAATTATAATGTTAACATAGCCATTAACTATGGATGGGGCGAACAATATCATGAGAATCGAACAACTTCAATATTTCGTAGAGATCGCCAAATACCAGTCATTTTCCCAAGCCGCACAGCACCTCCACATCTCCCAACCCAGTATTAGCCAAGCGATTTCCAGCCTGGAAGATGAGCTGAACGTCCGGTTATTTGAGCGTTCGCGCTCCGGCGCCGCGTTGACGACAACGGGAAGATCCTTGTTGAACAAAGCGCAAAGTGCCCTTAACCTGATTCAGGACATATACGATGAAGCCCAAGCGGAATCGCATTCATTAACTGGCAGTCTGCATATCGCCGCCATTCCAAGCATGTGCAATACTTTCTTAAGCGACGTGTTGTCCATATATAAGAAGAAACATCCGAATGTGCGATTGGAAATGAACGAGGACGGCTCCAAACAAATCACACATGATGTAGCCATAGGGAGAGCAGACATCGGTTTGATCTCTTTACTACCGCTTGATCCAATGGACCAACGTCTGGAGTTCCATCGCTTGCTGACGGGAACCTATCTTGCTTGTATCGGCAAACATTCGTCGATTCCTCTTTACAACCCCATGCCGGTGAAGGTGATCGAGCAAGAGCCGCTCATCACGTTCAAGCCGCCATATCGGCAAGAAGAATATTTAAAAAAGATATTGCAGACCGATCACCTGAACGTGCTGCTTACGATTGGCTATACGGAAGCGGCGAAGCGAATGATCACAGCAGGCATCGCGATCGGATTCTACCCCGATTTCTCGATAACGAAAGACGCTTATGTCCAATCCGGTGATATTATACCCGTGGAGATTGAAGGGAATGACGTAATCCTGTCTTTTGGCTGGGTCCGCCTGAAAACGATGCATCTCTCTAAGGCCGCCCAGGTGTTTCTGAAACTGTTGAAGCAGACGATTGACGAGAACGTATACGGGTCTGCGAAGGCGTGAACAGGCAGATTTCTAATAATGCTGCATATGCACGTTCTACACGAATAGCCATCGGCCCCATTCTGACCGACGGCTAGTATCCTATTGTTCAGCGTTCCTGTGCACGCTCTACCATTTTCGACTACAGGATTTCAATATACCCCTCGGTTCCATGCACGCGGATGCGCTGCCCGTCCTGGATCAGCCGGGTAGCATGGTCCACGCCGACTACAGCCGGCAAGCCATATTCACGTGCGATCACGGCTCCGTGGGTCATCAGTCCGCCCACTTCGGTGACTAGCCCTTTGATCGAGACAAATAACGGCGTCCAGCCAGGGTCGGTAAAGGCGGTAACTAAGATATCGCCCTCTTCCAGATCGGCGTGTTCCATGTTTAGAAGGACCCGCGCTCTGCCTTCGATCACTCCAGCAGACACAGGCAGACCAACAAGCGCATGAGCCGGCAAATGTTCGCGGTTGTATTCGCCTGCAAGGATTTCGCCATCAGACGTGATGACCCGCGGCGGAGTCAGCTTTGCGAAAAATGCGTATTCCTCTTTCCGTTGGCGGATGATCTGCCTGGTCGCCAGCTTCGCTGGCTGCTCGACCAGGCCACCCGGCTGCTCAAGTTGGTTGTTGCGTACGACTTCGTGAAGTTCTTCAAAAGTGAGATAGTATATATCTTCTTTGTCGTCAATAACGCCCGCCTGTACGAGTTGTTCGGCTTCTTCCAGTAAAGCCAGCTTATAAATGAAGTAGCGGCTGACGATGCCGTATTTGGGATATTCCCGGTAGCCGATGAAATTCCGAATCAGGTCGATCCTGCGTTTGGTTTCTTTGGCTTTTTGTTCGCCATCCGGTAATGGCTTCAAGCGAGCCAGCAACGCTTGTTCTTTGTCCAAAGCTTCCTGGCGTCCTTGCGCAAATTTTTGCTTGCCGGCATCCGGCGCAAAGTTTTTGATGTTGCCCAGAATCAGCGGGACCAGTGTGCTGGGTTTCTCGCTCCAACGGGTGCTCGTGATATCGATTTCGCCGGCGCAGCGCATTCCGTATTTATGGAGATACGCATAGATGGCGTCTCGGGTTTCCTGCCCGCCAGGAAGCTGCAGCAGCTCATCCTCCAAGGGATCCTCTTTCATCTGTTGCAAATAAGCAATCACTTCTGGATAAGGGCGAATCACATCGGCGACATCCATGAGCGCCAGACCCATTTCCGAAGTAATATTGCCCGGTGCCGATTGAGCAAGCGTATCTGCTGCGTTTTTTTCGCCTAACCACTCGTTTATGTTTTCATTGATCCATGATGTGGCATTGATCGCAGCCATAAACACGGCCGAGCTTTGTGGGTCGAATACGATCTTCTTGAGTTGTTGGATGTCTTCCAAAATAAAATCAAACAAATCCGCGCCCGATTGCGTTTGGATGTTGTGTTTTAACGCTTCTATCGATGTTTGATTACGTTGTATCAACTCGGAAACGATGGTCGGATCGTTTTCGAAGGGGGCCGGCCGATCGGGATGACGTTTGCCTGGCATCGGTGCGGTTGGATCATCGGGTGACAATTTGATAAAATCTCGTTCGATGATGGTCATCAGTGCGCCTTTGATGAGCGGGTCGGACCCCACGGTATGCAATAAAGCTTCCCGGCCGGCCGATGTAGCCAGTCTAGGCGCAACATCAACAAACAACCGCCCGCCGGCTGTACGCATCGGTGCAGGAGTCGTTAACAGGAAAAAAGACAAGCCCAGCGGCTTCATCGCATCCGTCATCATTTGTTGATGACCCACCGATAGATAGACGTGGTTTTCTTGATCGGTTTCCTCCGGGATCGGGTATAACGTCGTGATCGGCCGACTCTGGAGGATATAAAATGTATCTTCAACCAAACACCATTCGATATCTTGCGGGCAGCCCAAATCCGCTTCGATCTGTCGGCCGATGCGTGCCAGCTGCACAATTTGCGGGTCCGTAAGGGTGGGCGTGTTTTGCTGCGCGGGTTCGATCTGGCGGGTTTCCGTTCCGCCTGCTGTTCGCCCATAGATCGCCCATTTTTTGGTTGCGATCCGCTTCTCGACGATTTCCCCCTCCCGGACTTGATAACCATCAGCAGACATCAGGCCGGAGACCAGCGCTTCCCCAAGTCCAAAACTGGCATCGATGGATAGCAGTTTGCGGTTGGAAGTCATCGGATCGGCGGTAAATACAATCCCGGAAGCCTGCGGGAACACCATCTTTTGCACGATAACGGATATATAAACTTGACTGTGGTCAAATCCATGTTGCATCCGGTAGATGACCGCGCGGTCCGTAAATAAGGAAGCCCAACATTTGCTGATATGCTGCAAGATCGCATTGACGCCGATAATATGTAAATAGCTGTCTTGTTGACCGGCAAAAGAAGCCTGCGGCAAATCTTCAGCCGTCGCGCTGGAGCGCACGGCATACGCATGTTCCTCGCCCAGCCGGGAAAGGTAGTGAACAACGGCTTTCACCACGTCGGCAGGAATGTCTGCTTCCATCAGGAGTTGGCGAATTTGCCTGCTGATTTCCCCAATAGGCTCCCGATCTTCGGCTTTCAGCACGGCCAGTTGATCCAACAAAGCTTGAAATGTGGCGTTGTGTTCGATGGCTTCCCGATAGCCGACGGTGGTAACGCAAAATCCTTCCGGTACGTGTATGCCTTGCATGTTCGCTAACTTGCCTGCGTGCAGCCCTTTTCCGCCAACGAGCGCAAGCTGCGCAGCGTCCATTTCCTGAAAACCAAGCACCAAAGAACGCATTCCCGATCTCTCCTAACCATGAGAAAAAGTATTTGACAAAGCGCTTGCCGGCATGTTACAATCAAGATATAAGATGCGATATTAATGTAAATATAATTCAAAAGAGTTGTGATCTGATTATATCATCGGATCTATGGATATGCAACAGGAAAGAACCTGGGCCATTGGACCAGGTTCTTTTTTTTGATTTCTCGCTGCCAGCTCCATCAGGTGCTTTCTTCCATGCTGCGAGCTGCTGCGAGCTGTTTGTTTGCTTTTGCCGGAAAACCGGATGAAGCGTTCCCGCTGCGTCTCCTCCTCGACCTGTAATTTCCCGGCCAGCAGAATGGAATGTTTGGTGATGAGGCCCACCGGCTTGGTTTGTTCATTCAGCACAACCAACCGGTCTGTGTTCCACTCCAGCATCTTTTGCATCGCAGACAACATGGTTGCGTAATGCGGCACGGATATCCCCTTCCGAGCAACGTCGCCAATGGTGCGGTGTTGGCTTTGCTCCAACACGCCGAATTGGGCGATCGTCTGGGCATCGATCATGCCAACCAATCCGCCGTTCGCCGAAAGAACAGGATATTGGGTGAACCGATACGTTTCAGGCTCCCGCTTCATCCCTGTATAGGCCGCCGCTAACGTCTGCTCGGCAGGAAATGAAACGGGTTGCGCAGTCATGAAGTGGGATACCCTTTGCAAATCCAGGGGATGAACCAGATAATCTCGCGCAATGTGCCGTCCCCTTCTGGCGATCTTCTCCGTCAGGATCGAACGCGGCAAAATGACTGCCGATACAGCAGCAGCCACCGCACAAGTAATCAAGGTGGGAAAAACCATGCTGACGTCATGCGTAAGTTCAAGTAAAAACACCATGGTCGTTAACGGCGACCGGGTCACACCGGAGAACAGCGCGGCCATGCCCAAGATGGACCAAACGCCCGGCTGGTGGATATGCAGCATCTGCGCGAGCCCGTTGCCCAATGTCCCCCCGATAATGAGCAGCGGAGCAAGAATGCCGCCAGAGGTGCCAGATCCCAAGGCGATGACCCAAACAGCCATTTTGACCAGTAAAAAAATCAACACCGCTTCGATCAAAAGTTTCCCCTCCACCAACTGGCCGATGGTGTCATACCCGACCCCCAAAACGCGCGGCACCCAAAAACCGCCCAGCCCTATGGCCAGACCGCCAATGGCCGGCCACCACATCCAATGCAGCGGCAGTTTTTCGAACAAGCCTTCAACGCCATAGATCGCTTTGGTCAGCGCATAAGCAAGCAAGGCGCCGACGATGCCAAACAATACGGCTACCAGCACAATCACGTTCGGTGAATCCGGTGCGGCCGAGCTCGGGAACATCGGCTGGTTCCCGGCGATCAGGGACCGGGTAAAGTCGGCAATCCCGCTTGCCAGCGCAATCGGCACCAAACTCCGCAACCTCAACTCAAAAGCGAGCAATTCGACGGAAAAAAGCACCGCGGCAATCGGCGAATGGAACGTGGCGCTCATCCCGGCGGCTGCACCGCATAAGAGCAGGGTTTTGCGTTCGGCGGCTGTCACATGGAGCAGTTGGCCGACAACGGACCCGAAGGAGCCGCCGGACATAATAATCGGCCCTTCCGCGCCAAACGGTCCCCCGCTGCCGATCGAAATAGCTGCCGAGAGCGGTTTTAATAAGGCCACCTTGGGCGAGATCATGCTTTTTCCACCTAAAATCGCTTCCATCGCTTCGGGAATCCCATGCCCGCGGATCTTCTCCGCGCCGTAGCGCGCCATAAGGCCAATCATCAGCGCCCCAATCACCGGAATGGCGATCACGGTGCCGCCCAACTGATTGGGATAGGGGGACACAAAAGTAAAGACCAGACGATGATAATAGAACAAATTTGTAAAGAAACCGATCATAAACATTAAGGCAAATGCAATCAAGGCCCCCGCCACGCCAATCAATAAGGCAATCCCGCTGATATAAAAAATCCGCGGGCTGACCCGAAAATCACTCAATGCATCCCGTTCCAAACGCGTCCCTCCTTCACATCAAACTTTTGTATTTATATCGTAGTGCGATATAAATTATGTCAGCGGGTTGATCCCCCGCGCGCCCCTTTCTTTTGACGCATCATGAAATATCAGGTTGAAATTTATATCGTAGTACGATATTATTTATGCAGTAATCATTCCTATTGATTTAGTCAGTTTTCAGATTTGAGGAGGGACACAAATGGGTTTACATCACCCGCACGGGGGCCAGTTAGTCGATCTGATTGTCAGGGACCCTGCTGAGAAGGCAGAACTGTTGAACCAAGCTCGTTCCATGGTGACAATTACCATCGATTCGGCCAATTTAAACGATATCCATTGTATGGGCATCGGTGCATTTTCCCCGCTTACCGGATTCATGAAACAAGAAGATTACCTGAGTGTAGTGACGCGCATGCGTCTGAAATCCGATCTGGTCTGGAGCATTCCGGTAACGCTGGCCGTGACCGAGTCGCAAAGCGATCAAATTGCCATTGGCGATCAAGTGGCGCTGCAGGCCAAGGATGGTAACATCCATGCCATCTTGACGGTGGAGGACCGCTACATTCCCGATAAAAAGCTGGAGGTTACCTGTGTCTACAAGACCGATGAAATCGCCCATCCCGGCGTGAAACGGGTCATGGAACGGCCTGATGTTTACCTGGGCGGCAGCATCCGGGTGTTGGAGGAGCCAAACGGCGCGCCTTTTCAGAACTACTTTTTTACGCCCCAACAAACAAGGGACATGTTTATCAAGAAAGGCTGGAAACGAATCGTTGGCTTCCAGACCCGCAATCCCGTCCATCGGGCCCATGAATATTTGCAGAAGGTCGCGCTTGAAATTGTCGACGGTTTATTTCTGAATCCCCTGGTCGGCGAGACGAAATCGGACGATATCCCGGCTGATATTCGTATGGAAAGCTACGAGGTGCTGCTGAGCAACTATTATCCCGCCGATCGCAGCATGTTGGGGATTTTCCCGGCCGCGATGCGTTATGCCGGACCGCGGGAAGCGGTGTATCATGCTTTGATTCGTAAAAATTATGGTTGTACGCATTTCATTGTCGGCCGCGACCACGCGGGGGTAGGCAGTTATTACGGAACGTACGAAGCTCAAGAAATATTCGGGAATTTTACAAAAGAGGAATTGGGCATCGAACTGTTGTTTTTCGAACATAGCTTTTATTGCAAAAAATGCAGGTCCATGGGTTCCAGTAAAACATGCCCGCACACCAACGAGGACCGCATTATTTTGTCGGGAACCAAAGTACGGAAAATGCTTGCGGAAGGCACGATGCCGCCGCCGGAATTTTCGCGCCCCGAAGTGGTGCAAGTGCTCATAGACGGGCTGCGCAAACGGCAGTCCCCGTGACGGAAATCAATAATCGCAAGCAAGATTATGAACAACTTGCTGCTTTTCGATACAAAATTCGCCAATTTATGCGCTTTAGCGAACAAGCGGCCCGCGATTTGGGCATCACCCCGCAAGCGCACCAGCTGATGTTGATGATCATGGGGTTTCCCGGCCGCGACTTTGCCACCCCCACTGAACTGGCCGAACGGCTGCAAATCATTCACCATTCTTGTGTCGGGCTGATTTCGCGTTGTGAGGAACAAGGTTTGGTGGTCAAAGCGATCAACCCCGATGACGGCAGAAGTGTTTTCGTCAAACTGACCGACAAAGGGTTGCAGGCGCTGGAAGACTTATCGGCCATCCATATACAAGAATTGAATCATCTGGGATTCAAGCTGGCGACAGAATCGGTTAAGCGGGAAGAGTAAAAGGGACTTGTGATCGCCCCTCCCGCTCGCCTGTTTCCTTTCTGGCCATCGGCAACTCAAGCAGTCTTTTCACGGATTATTTGTGAAGGGGCTGTTTTTTTCATGGGCAAGCGGCAGTTCGTGGTACATAAATGTGAAAAAAAGAAGAAATGCTAACAAAGTTACATTTAATTTGAGAGGATGATGAGAGGCAAATGGAGACCGCTACGCATATCCGGCTAACTGCAACCGAAATGGGCATCCTTTGGTCCACGTATATGGAGGACACCATGTCCCAATGTGTCTTGAGTTACTTTTTACATACCGTCGAAGATCCAGAAATCAAGCCTGTGATTGCATATGCACTGGAGATTTCGCAGGGGCATATTGCGGAATTGAAGAAGCTTTTTACGGCCGAGCACTTTCCGATCCCGCACGGTTTTACAGATCAGGACGTTAACCTCCATGCGCAAAAATTATTTGCAGATTCTTTCTTTTTGTATTACATCAAAAATATGGCGAAGATTGGATTGGGGACATACAGCTTGGCTTATTCGGCTGCCTCCAGGGCGGATATACGAACCTTTTATCGCGAAAGTCTTTATGCCACCGAAAAACTGGATCAAAGGGTCACGCAGGTTTTGCAGACCAAGGGTCTTTACATACGCCCACCGTTTATCCCGGCCCCGGAAAAGATTGATTTTATTACAGATGTCAAGTTTTTATCCGGCGGGTTTTTGGGGCTTATCGAAAAAAGGGCGCTGACCGCGATTGAAATCGCCCACTTATTTATGAATGCTCAAACCAACAGTTTGGGGAAAACGTTGCTTTTAGGTTTTAATCAAGTGGCTCAGTCTCCAGATATTCGCCATTACCTGACGATTGGCATTGAAATCGCCAATAAGCATCTGACGATATTTAGCGACCTGCTGCACGATGAACATCTCCCGGTGCCGTTAACCTGGGATGGAGACGTTTCGGCTTCCCTCGATCCCCCTTTCTCCGATAAACTCATTCTTTATCATATATCCATCTTGGTAGCGGCCGGGGCGGCAAATTACGGCATGGCCGCAGCGGCAAGCCCCCGCAACGATGTATCGGCCGACTACGTTCGACTGGCCACGGAAGTCGCCAGCTATGCGAAGGCCGGCGCCAAGCTGATGATTCAATACGGCTGGTTGGAGGAACCGCCACAGGCAGTCAATCGTGAAGAACTGACGCGAACCTGAACGATCCCAAGCAAAAGATTGGATCATACGCCTATATGGTCCCCTGTTGATGCGGGCCTCGCCATTTATGGATGAGGTCCGCTGTGATTTTCCCCCCTCCTCTCCCCTTGTCAGGTCACGGATCGGAATCCCCCTTCGCATTTTCTCGATGGAATCTGGTGCTGTTGTTCACCGTTATTTTGGTTTTTGTGTGATCCCCCTCACATTGGAGCGGACCGAAGTTCATTATCATGAATGCATCGGCCGTTCAATATGGAAAGGGGGCCCCACTTATGGAATTTGCTTTGCCTGCAGCCCGCAATTACCACGAATACCCGTTTATCGTTATTTGGGAAGTCACCCGCGCCTGCGCGCTCAAATGCCTTCACTGCCGCGCGGAAGCCCAGTACAAGCCGGACCCCCGGCAGTTGAGCTTCGAGGAAGGCAAACGACTGATCGACCAGGTCGCCGAGATGGAGCGTCCGCTATTCGTGTTTACCGGCGGCGATCCGCTTATGCGCAGCGATTTATTCGCGCTCGCCGATTATGCGATTCGCGAGAAACAGCTGCCGGTTTCGATGACGCCCAGCGCCACGCCCAAGGTGACGCAAGAGGCGATTATCAAGGCCAAGGAGGTCGGCCTCTCCCGCTGGGCGTTCAGTCTGGATGGCTCCACGGCGGAAATTCATGATCATTTTCGCGGCACGAACGGCTCCTACGCGATGACGATGCGCGGCATCACGTATTTGCAGGAGCAGCACATTCCGATCCAGATCAACACGACGGTCTCTCGCTACAATCTGCACGACTTGGCGGCGATCGCCGAGAAGGTGCAGGAGATGGGCGTTGTCCTCTGGAGCTTGTTCTTTCTTGTGCCTACAGGGCGTGGCATGCAGCAGGATATGATCACTCCCGAGCAGCATGAGGAAGTGATGACATGGCTGTACCACCTCGGCGCGCAGGTGCCATTTGGCATCAAAACGACGGAAGCTCCCCATTACCGGAGAGTCGTCGCGCAGCAGAAAAAGCTGGAGCCGCTGCGCGCCGACGCGGGGGGCGCGTCGATGCCGGTCAAGCGCGTTGACCGGCTGGGCCGTGCGCCCAAAGGGGTCAACGACGGCGACGGCTTCGTCTTTATCAGCCACACCGGCGACGTGTATCCCAGCGGGTTTCTTCCCGTCACGTGCGGCAACGTCCGCCAGACGCCGCTGCTTGAGCTGTATCGCCATTCGCCGATCATGCGCGAGCTGCGCGACAAATCGCTGCTGAAAGGCAAATGCGGCGCCTGCGAGTTCAAGGAAATCTGCGGCGGCTCCAGAGCAAGGGCTTACGCCATAACGGGCGACTACCTGGCCAGCGACCCGGCCTGCTCGTACCTACCATCATTATGGAAACAGGAGGAACAACATCATGGGTTATAAAAAATTGTGGCTGACCCTAGCCCTCGTTTTTCTCGGCTCCTTCGCCGTGCTTCTTTACTACGGAGGAGAAATCTATCAGCAAATGCCGCCGATTCCCGGCAAAGTTGTGACGGATCAAGGCGAAGTGATTTTCACGAAACAGGACATTGAAAACGGGCAAAATATTTGGCAGCGCATGGGCGGCCAGGAGCTGGGCAGCGTATGGGGCCACGGCGCCTACGTCGCGCCCGATTGGACGGCCGACTGGCTGCACCGGGAATTGACCTGGATGCTGGACCAGTGGGCGCAAGCCGATTATCAGCAAAACTACGATCAACTGCCAGCGGAGCAGCAAGCGATGCTCAAGGCCCGGCTCAAGCAGGAGATTCGCACCAACACGTATGACGCCGCCAAGGATACCTTGACCGTCTCCTCGCTGAGAGCGGAGTCGATTCAGGTGCTGAGCGACTACTACAGCAAAGTATTCGGCGACGACCCGTCCATGGACGCCTACCGCGAGCAGATCGCCGTGCCGGCCAATACGGTGGCATCCGCCGAAGACCGGGACCAAATGTCGGCGTTTTTCTTTTGGGCAACCTGGGCGACGTCGACCGACCGTCCCGGACAGGAGCTCACCTACACGAACAACTGGCCTGGAGAAACGTTGATCGACAACGTGCCGACCAGCACAGCGATCATCTGGTCGATCGTCAGCGTCATCTTGCTCATTGCCGGCGTTGGCGCGTTAGTCTGGTACTTCGCGGTGCAGCGGCACAAGGAAGAACCCGAAGCCGAGGCTCCGCAAACAGACCCGATGCAGGAGCATAAAGCTACCCCTTCCATGAAGGCGACGCTCAAATATTTCTGGATCGTCACGGCGCTGATTGTCGTCCAGGTGGGCTTGGGCGTGATCACGGCTCACTACGGCGTCGAAGGCAACGGCCTCTTCGGCATCCCGCTGGCCAAATGGTTCCCTTATGCCGTGACCCGGACCTGGCACCAGCAGCTGGCGATCTTCTGGATTGCTACCGCCTGGCTGGCGACAGGGCTTTATATCGGGCCGGCGATTTCCGGCCATGAACCAAAATATCAACGATTCGGCGTGAACTTCCTGTTTATCGCGCTGCTGCTGATCGTTGTCGGGTCGATGACCGGGCAATGGATGGCGGTAAAAGGTTACATAACGGATCTCCGCAGCAACTTTTATTTCGGGCATCAAGGCTTTGAGTATGTCGATCTGGGCCGCGCCTGGCAAATTCTGCTCAGTGTCGGATTGTTCCTCTGGTTTTTCCTGATGGCCCGCGCCATCTGGCCGGCCATTCGCCGCAAAAGCGAAAGCCGCCATATGCTGATTTTGTTCCTGTTGGCTTCGGTGGCGATTCCGGTGTTCTATACGCCAAGCTTGATGTGGGGCCAACATACCCATTTGTCGATTTCGACGTACTGGCGCTGGTGGGTCGTCCACCTGTGGGTGGAAGGATTTTTCGAAGTGTTCGCTGCTGTCGTCATCGCTTTCCTGTTCTCGCGCATGGGGTTGATTCGCATCAGAACCGCTACTTCCACGGTATTGTTCTCAACGATTATTTTCTTGTTCGGCGGCATTATCGGCACGTTCCATCACTTGTATTTTGCCGGTACGCCAACGGGTGTGCTGGCGTTCGGGGCCGTGTTCAGCGCGCTGGAAGTTGTACCGCTGCTGCTGATCGGCTTTGAAGCCTACGAAAATCTGCGCCACAGCCGCGCGGCTGCCTGGGTGTCCAGATACCGCTGGCCGATTTACTTTTTCATCGCCGTATCCTTCTGGAATCTGTTGGGCGCCGGCGTCTTCGGCTTCCTGATCAATCCGCCGATTGCGCTGTATTACATGCAGGGCTTGAATACGACGCCGCTCCACGGACATACCGCCCTGTTCGGCGTGTACGGCATGTTGGGCATCGGGCTGATGATGTTCTGCTTGCGCGGTCTGTCGGGCGACCAACCCTGGAAAACGCGATTGCTGCGCTTCTCGTTCTGGGCGCTGAACCTCGGCCTGCTGCTGATGGCGGTCACCAGCTTGCTGCCGATCGGCATCATTCAGGCGCTGGCCAGCATGAAAACCGGCATGTGGTACGCCCGCTCCGCCGAGCTGCTGCATAGTTCGGTGATGCAAAAGCTGGTCTGGGGCCGCATCTTCGGGGACACCATCTTCTCGCTGGGCGTTATCGGCATTGCCATCTTCGTGATTGGGCTGAAAACCGGCCGTTCACTGGAAAAGCAATAACAGGTCCGCTTGCACCCCATGAACCTGCTACACGGCACTAAAGGAGGGCTATCCATGCCGACAACCTGGTTTCGCTATTCGCTGGTATATTTCCTGTTCACGGCCGCCGCCGGGGTTGTGTTGCGAGGGATGGCCTTCCTGCCGTCCTGGCAGGTGAAATACGAACCGCTGCTGCACGCCCACTCGCATTTGGCCTTGCTCGGATGGGGGTATACGGCCCTTGTCCTGCTGCTGGCAACGCGGTTTCTCACTCCCGAAGACGGGCGTTCCCGGTTCCTGCGGATCAATTGGCTGCTGACGCAATTGACGATTGCCGGAATGTTCATCGCGTTTCTGTTTCAAGGCTACGGGCTGTTTTCGATCATGGTTCTCCACCATTCACATCTTGCTGTCCTATGCCCTTGCCGTCTGGATGTGGCGGAAGCTCGGGAAGAGACCGGGAAAGCCCTTATCCGTGCGCTTTGCCAAGGCCGGTCTGGCGTTTATGGTCTTGTCTTCGCTGGGGCCCTGGACCTTGGCCGTTCTGAGCGCGCGCCAGCTCAATGACAGTCCCTGGTATCACGCGGCGCTGTATTTCTACCTGCATGGTCAATATAACGGCTGGTTTACCTTGGGGTTGTTCGCTTTGCTTTATTCGCTGCTGGAGCAAACGCCAGCGGTCCGGTTAGGCAAGCTCGCCGGCTTCCACTATTGGGCGTATACGATCAGCGTGCTGCCTTCCTTCGTCTTGTCGCTGCTGTGGATGAAGTTGTCCGCGGTTTGGGTGGTGATCGCCGCCGTCTCCGGTGCGGCCGGATTGGCTGCCGTCGCTGCGTTCCTGCTGCTTGGGCTGCGGAACCGGGCGGTTTCCCGTCTTGGTTTCAGCGGCTGGCCGCGGGTATTCCTCTACGTTTCACTGACGGCGCTGATCATTAAAATGGTGCTGGAACTCGGTTCGGTGCTGCCGGCTCTGGAGCCGCTTGTTTTCTCCACGCGAAGCATCGTCATCGGCTATCTCCATCTTGTGCTGCTTGGTTTCGTCAGCTTGTTGCTGCTGGCGCTGATCTTCCGGCTGAACGGGCTGGATGGCAGCCAAAAGAAAACCGGCAGCTTGCTGCTGCTCGCCGGCTTGCTCCTGAACGAAGCCGTCTTGTTCCTCGATGGTCTTCTGCAGTGGCTCCATTCCGCCGGCTTGCCGCTCGCCGCGCAGTTGCTGCTGGCCGCCAGTCTGCTGATGTTCGCCGGCATCTGCGCGCTGCAACGGCCCTTATTCGCGCCGCTGGGGCGCAGCCAAACCTGATTGCAGCTCAGAAAGCAGCAATTCCATGCGCTGATGCACTTCCGCCACAATGGCGGCGATATCTGCTCTGGTGGCATCGTCGATATGGATGCCCATAACAACGGCCGCTGCCCGCTTAAGCCGGGCAGCGGCCTTTTTTGCGACTTCCGCCGCGAGCTCCGCTTCGCGGTGGCCCGGCAGCGAGATCGCCGTGCCTGCGGCCGCCTCCCCGTCCGGGTACGCCGCTGCGGCCGCGCCGATGTGCGCCCGGCCTCCGCGGATCAGAAACACCCAATCCTCGCCCATGGGCAAGGCTGCGATTTGTATGCCGAAGTCTCGGCCTATTGTTCTCTCCAATGCCGCAGCGCCTCCATATCATGGATGACGAAGCCAAACCGATCGGTATCGACGATGCCCGCTTTGCGCAGCTGGTTCAACATGCGGTTGACGGTTTCCCGCGTCGTCCCGATCGCGCTGGCGATATCCTGGTGCGTCATCGGAATTTCGATGGTCAGCTTCCCTTCCTTCATCTTGCCGTTGTTCTCCGCCAGCTTGAGCAGGAACAACTGTCCGCGGTTTTGCACGTCCTGCCCGGTTAATTCCTGCAGCTTCTCCTGCAGTTCCAGGATTTTTTGGCTCATGACCCGCAAAATTTTCACTGCCACCCCCGGCGCGCTGCTGAGCAAAGCTTCAAAAGGTTTGATCGGCATGGCCAGCAGCATCGTCGGCACGATCGTTTCCGCAGTCGCCGGATAGCTGTCGGCGTGAAACAGGCCCGTATGCGGAAACATATCGCCCCTTTTCAGGAAAGAAACGATCTGCTGATGCCCGTTTTCATCCGTTTTGTACGTTTTGATCAGCCCGCTTTGGATAAAATATACCGCCTTTTTCTCGCTGCCTTCCGAAAAGACGATCGCTTTTTTCCGATAGGTTCGTTGGATCATGATCCTTTCCAGCCCCGTCAGCTCCTCATCGGACAAATCGCGGAACAGCGGCACCTGACGCAAAATCTGATCGGCTTGTATCCATTCTTCTTTCATCCCTATCCCCGCCTGTTCATATGTGGTAATCCTGTGTGGTATAAGCTTCCCCCCCAGATCCGCTGGACAACGATCGGCCGCCCTGGAGGAAGGTTCGCAGATCGTGAAAAAAAGAGCCGGACCTCGCCGGCTCCCCACCTTTGTTATGAAAAATTCAGCTGCGCCTTCGCCCTTTCCGACATATGACTGGGCGTCCAGCGCGGCTCCCAGACGACGTCGACATCGACTTTCATCGGCCGCGGAAGCTCCGCCAACGCCCGGCGGACACCGCCTACGATCGTATCGTGCATCGGGCAACCCGGGGTCGTAAGCGTCATGCGGATTTCGATGCGATCGTCCACCAGCCCGATATCGTAAACCAGTCCCAAATCGATAATATTCACGCCAAGCTCGGGATCGAATACCTGTTTCAGCACCTCTTTAATTTGTTCAACGGTTACTGCTGGCTCCATCCTTCATCACCCCTTGACAACGTTATGAACGATCAACCGGTTTTGTGGATCATCACTTTGGCGCTCCCGTCCGCTTGCTTCTCCACCTCATACGGATAACCGAGCCGCTGCAATTCCTCGATCAAAAACATCGGAACCCGGTCGTTGTGAATCTGCACCCGGTCCCCCGCCGCGCTTTCCTCCAGCGCTTGCAAGGTGCGCATCATCGGCTGCGGAGGCCCCAATCCGCGATTGTCAAGCTCGATGAGTTTGGACATGATCTCACTGGACCTCCTCTTGCTGCTCGCTTCGGCTCAAGCTGGGCACATCCAGCTGCGCCAACCGGCTTCGGGCCTTTTCGCTGCGGGCGAACGCCACGATCCAATACTCGGGGCCGATCTCCTCGACCCTGTGCGCAAACCCCTTCACCTTCAAGACACCAAACAGCGGCGTCGGTTTGAAGGTAGCGTGGAGCACAAACACATCATCCGGCCCCAGCCCGGCTACCGTATCCATAATCACCTTGAACGGCTCCAGTTTTTTTCGCAAATAAGGACGAACATCCAGTTCGGTGACTTGTCCCTCGTGGCTCATTGCTCTCCCTCCACTCCCGCTTCGGCCGTCAAATAACTGCGCGCCAAGCCGTATAGTCCGCTCATGCCCCCGTAAAGCGCATAGAAGAAGGAGTCAGGAGCGTCCATGCTAAAAGAAAGATATTGCTTCGGATCGATGCCAAGCATGCGTTCGAACAACCTGGCGGAATCATAGGCATAAAAGCAAAAGTAAGTGTAGTCAAATTCCGGCATTTTATCGCAGATGGTGACGATTTCGTCGGCGAATTGCTCCAGATGCTCGGCCGCATCCCGGATCATGGAGCGAGCATCGTCCAGAGTTGTCGTAATCTGAATGGTCGTCGGGTTAATCACTTCGATTTGTGCCATAATTGCTGCCCCCGGCTCAGCCTATTTTACCGATTTTCACGCGAAAAACGTCCGGCCCCTGCTCCAGATACTCCCAGGTGAACTGCCCGCTGCGCGTAGCTTCAAATTGATACCGCAGCGGACGCGGGTCGTGGTCATTGATCAGCAGCATGGCCTCCCCGCCCGCCAGTCGATCGAATGTTTCGAAAATCACTTTATGCTTTAACTGCGGGGGATACTCAGGCGCCTTGACAGTCGCAGCGAATTGTTGTTCCATGTTCAACCACCCTCTCCAATGATTCATTTTCACTCACAAGCTTATTGTAAGAGAACGCGGCACCCAAAAATGTGACGGGAATCACGATTGCGAAAAAAACAAATCGTGATCTATGTCATATCAGGGGTCGCTTGACAAGCGTACAATAAGCCCAAACATGAAAGCAGGAGTGATCGATATGGAAGCTGCACACATTGCCGTGATTGGCGGTGGCATTACCGGCTTGACGGCGGCGTATGAATTGCAGCAGCGTTTTCGCCGGAGCGGACGGGAGCTCTCGCTTACGATATGGGAAAAAAGCGAGCAACTCGGCGGGGCCATCCGCACGCTGCGCAGAGACGGCTTCGTCATCGAGCAAGGTCCCGACTCGTTTCTGGCGCGCAAGCAGGCGGCTTTGGCCCTAACCGCGCAACTGGGCTTGACGGACGAGCTGGTTGGCTTGTCTCCGGCAGCCGCCGGCAGCTATGTCTACCTGAACGGGCGGCTGCATCCGCTGCCTGCGGGACTGGCCATGGGCATTCCGACGCAGGTGAAACCGTTCCTCGGAACGGGGCTGCTGTCCGTCAGCGGCAAAGCGCGGGCGGCGCTTGATTTGCTGCTGCCCCGCAGGCGGACGTCGGGCGATGAAGCCTTGGGCAGCTTGCTCAGGCGCAGATTGGGCCCGCAGGTCGTCGAGCGTTTGGTCGGGCCTGTGCTGGCGGGCATCTATGCCGGCGATCTGGATCAGCTGAGCACGGCCGCCACGTTCCCGCAGCTGCTCGACATGGAGCGCAAGCACCGCAGCCTGATTCTCGGCATGACGGCTTCGCGCCGCACGCCGCAGCCGCCCGGGACAGCCGGCCAGGGGCTGCCGGAGCAGCTGCGCCGCAGCATGTTCCTCACTTACCGGAACGGGTTGTCGACGCTGGTCGACAGCCTGGTCCGCGCCCTGGAACAAGGCGGAGCCCGCATTCACCGCAACAGCGCCGTTCTCCGTGTGGCGCGCCGGCAGGACCACTACGACATCCGGCTTGCCGACGGCGGCGTCCTTAGGGCGGACGGCGTTATTCTGGCCACGCCGGCCGAGCAATCGCTGCGGCTGCTGCACGGCGCTTCCGTCGACCTGCTGGCGGGGCTGGAGCAGATTCCTAGCGTCTCGGTCGCCAATGTGGTGTTCGCCTTCGATCAGGCGCAGCTCCTGCAGCCGCTGCAAGGAACCGGGTTTGTCATCCCCCGGCAGGAAGGGCTGCTGCTGACCGCCTGCACCTGGACGTCCGTGAAATGGGCGCACACCGCGCCGGAGGGCAAAGCGTTGATCCGCGCCTACATCGGCCACGCGGCGGATCAACGCCACGTCTCGCTGGCCGACGATGAGCTGGTGCGGCGGGCGCTGTCCGACCTGCAGCGCATCATCGGCGCGCCGATCACGCCGCTGTTCAGCGAGGTGGCCCGCCACCCGGAGGCGATGCCGCAGTATGGCGTGGGCCATATGCAGCGGCTGGTCGCCATGCAGCGTGAGTTGGCCGCGCGCTTCCCGCATCTGTATGCCGCCGGCCGCTCCTACAGGGGCGTAGGCATTCCCGATTGCATCGCCCAGGGACAGGAAGCCGCAGCTTGCCTGTGCGAGTCGCTGCGGCTTGCCTGAAACAACGAAAGAGCTGTCCATCCGCACACGTCTTGCGGAGATGGACAGCTCTTTCGCGCCATGTCAGACACTGCCGGCAGCCTCTTCCGTATTGATGAAGAAATAGGCAGGCCCTTTCAGCCGCTCGAGCAACATCGCCCGGGTTTCCACCGACGGGATAACCTCTTCCAGCGTGCTCCGCATACAAGCCAGCCAAGCCTCCGCCCGCTCCGGCGTAATCGGAAACGGCGCGTGCCGCGCTTTCATCATCGGGTTTCCGTGCGTGTTCGTATACAGGGGCGGACCGCCAAAAAACTGCGTGAGAAACATAAATTGTTTTTCCATCAGCGGTCCCATGTCATCGGGAAAAATCGGCGCCAACGCCGGATGCGCCAGCACCTTGGGATAGAACGTCTCCACGATGCTGCGGATCGCAACCTCTCCGCCGATATAGTCATATAACTCCATAGGGCCGACCTCCTGATTGTTTAATCATCCTCCCCACTATACTACACCAGCGGCCGGGGGCAACGTGTGATTCAAATCACATTCGCGAGGCCGACGGGACGGAGACCTAGAGGCCAAAATGCACTTTGTACACGAGCTGCGCGACCGAATCGGAGGAAGCCAGCTCGGCGCCGCACGCCGAGACGGTATAGCGGACGGATTCCTCTTCCCGAAGCGGTATCGCCAGAAACTGATGTTCGTTCATATAAATTTGCAGGTACGCCTCGTCGTCGGTCATCCGCATTTTTTCGAAAGTCATGATCTTCGGAGGGGCGACCGGATCAAGTCCGGCCTGATCCTCAATATGCACCTCGATGCGAGAGCCCAGCCACCGCGCCAGTTCTTCTTCCCATTTCATCGCCTTCACCTCACTTTAACCTGGCAGCAGCCGGCGTCCATTTTCTCAAACACCTTCACCTGATAACCTTGCAGATGGTCCCAACAGCCGGCTTCGGCCCGATCGTCCTGCTCCAGGGAATGCTCGATATACCGAAGCAGCTCGTCTGCGGATTCCCAAGTTCCAAGCCCTTTCACTTCGGCTACGGCAATGTCCAGCCCGTCTTCTTCCCGGCAATCGATATACCAGCTGCCGCGGCCGCTGAACAGATCGCGCAGTTGGCGGTCGATAAACGCCTGCAAAGGAAGCTGCGAATGCTCGCGAATAAAACAAAGATCCAACGCAAACTCATGTGGCATCGCCCTTCACCCTCCCTGCTTCATCCCTCTTTGCTGTGTAATGTCGCTGAACATGCCCGCGTAATAGACGACTTCCCCCGCATCGTTTTTAACAGCGCTGATGGTCAGCCATTCCAGGTAGATGTCGCCGTTTTTTTTGCGGTTCCAGATCTCCCCTTGCCAGAACCCCTGACTGCGAATGATCTCCCACATCGTATTGTAAAAGTGGCGGTCCTGCTTGCCGGATTTTAACAAGCTGGGCGTCTTGCCGATCACTTCGTTGGCATCGTAGCCGGTCAATTGCGTAAACGCCGCGTTCACGGAGCGGATATTGCCGCTGGTATCCGTGACCATGATGCCTTCTACGGTATTTTCGATAATTTTTGCGGACAAGTCCAGTTTTTCCTGGTAAAACATCCAGACGATCAGAATCAGGCTGGCCAAAGCGACTTCCGATAAAGCCATAAAGCCGATGGCGTAATGCCCGGTCAGTTTGAACAGGAAGGTCAGCAGCAGCGGCGGGAAGAAGCCCCCCAAGCCGCCCATCGCGGAAATAATCCCGTTGGCGATCCCCGCCTGTTTGGTGAAGTACATTGGAACCAGCTTGAAAATCACACCGTTGCCCGTGCCTGCGCACAACGCGATCGTCAGGCAGCCGACGGTATACCAGACCATCGAAGGGGCAAAAGAAAGCAGCACCCCGGCCGCGGTCAACCCCGCGAACACGAACATGAGAATTTTAAAAGGATTGAATTTGTCCCCCAGATACCCGCCGACCGGCCGGATCAGCGTGGCCAGCACGATGAAGCCGGCGGTGCGCATCCCGGCATCGACCTTGGTCAGATGAAAGGTGCTGACCATGAAGTTGGGCAGGTATACGGTCAAGGCGACGAAGGAGCCGAAGGTCAGGAAATAAAACAAGCACAGGAACCACAGCTTGGAGTTGCCCGACACCCTTTGGATTTGCTTGATCAATGGGACTTGGACGACCGGTTCGCGGCGGTCTCCGGCGAAGAAATTAAGCACCGCCATCCCGATCAGCAATACGCTGTAGAACAGGACGGTGTTGGACCAGCCGAAGTGGTTGGCGACGACCGGCGCCCCGAAGGTCGTCGCGGCCGTGCCCACGTTGCCGGCCCCATAAATCCCGTTGATGAAACCGTGGCGCTCTTTGGGGTAGTATTTCGGCAGTGAAGTGACGCCTACGGAGAAGACGGCGCCTCCGATCCCCAGGAAGAAGCCCCCGATGATCAGATCGATAAAGGAATCGGCCCGGCTGATCCAATATACCGGGGCAAGCAGCAGCACGAAGCTGATGGCAAACAGCTTTCTGGCCCCGTAGCGGTTCGTCCAGTATCCGACAGGCACCCGCATCACCGAGCCGAACAGGACCGGGATGGCCGTGACCCAGGTCAGCTGGGTTGGCGTCAGCGGGATGGTTTCTTTGATAAAGGGCATCAGGGAAGACAAAATGACCCACACCATGAAACCCAGCACCAGGTTGCTCGTTTGCAGCGGAAGTTGAATTTTTTTGATGGTGTTCAAGTTACGTCACGCTCCCGTCGGTAGATCCACAGCGCAAGCGGAAACAGCAGCAGATTGCCCAGCGCATAAGCGATCACGGCACGATAGTGTTCAAAGAAATACGCATTGACGGCTTTTTGGGTGCACACAATATTGAGAAACAATACGACACACAACGCAATGACCCCTAAGTAGCTACGTTTCATAACGCTTCACCCCTGTTGCATAAATAGCGCCCTGCTCCTGCTTGAGCAGCACTTCGGGCAGCGGCCTTTGGGGCGGGCCCGCAGTCGGCACGCCCGTGTGGGCGTCAAAGATGCCATGATGGCAGGGACAAACCATTTCGTCCTGCTCCTTGCTCCAGAAGACCGGGCATTTGAGATGCGTACAGGCGTTCTGGTAAGCCCTGTATTCATCTTCGCCAAGCCGGATCAGCAGCGCCGAGTCGTGTTCGCCCGGATAGGCAAACTCCACGGCGTCGCCGACGTTCAGGGAGCTGATGTCGGCGATTTTCATGGGCTGGTAGGACTTCTTCTTAAGACCGGCCAGCTCTCTGCCGGCCAGCGCGCCCCAAGGCAAGGTGGATAAGGCGAAGACGCCCGCCGCCCCGACCAGCGTTTTCATAAAACCTCGCCGGTCCAATTTTCTCTCGTTGTTTTTGCGAATGTTGTGGGTATAGTTATCTTCATGAAAGGGACTATGGTTATTATCGCGCTTCTTGTCCTGTTCCATACAGGCTCACCTCATTACCGTAAATTAGAACAATTTCTGCTTTCCTTGCAAGATGCCGGGCAGGCTGATCTTTACATTCGTTTCGCCTTCCAGCGGATCGAACGGCTGGCGGCTGGCGGTCCATTTGCCCAAGGCGTGCTGGGCTTGTTTGGCGGCGAGTTCTTCCTCGGTCAACCACTGCAAGGTATTCGTCGGGCACACGGAGGCGCACATCGGCGGGATGCCTTCTTTGGTCCGGTCATAACAGAGGTCGCATTTATACATCAGATTTTGTTCTTCATCGAACTTCGGAATCCCGTACGGGCAAGCGATCGTGCAGTTCTGGCAGCCGATGCATTTCTCCACCAGCGCGGAAAGCACCGCCCCCTCTTCCGTGATCTGGATCGCTTGCGCCGGGCAGCTTCGGGCACAGGCCGGGTTGACACAATGCAGGCACATCAGCGGAATCGTCTGACGGGTGACCAGCGGATTCACGTCATATACATAGTTGCGGTTTCTCTGATCATGGCCGCCGCATTGCGTACATGCTGCCAGGCAGCTGCGGCAGCCGATGCAGTTGTCCATTTCGATATACAGGTGTTGTTTCATCGGGTGCTCACCCTCTCTGGTTGCTCGAGCGTCGCGCATTTCTCAATCTGTGCGGCGCAGACTTTAAATTCCGGCATGCGGGACATCGGGTCCAGCGCCGGGATCGTCAGCAGATTGATCGACTGCTCATGGCCGAAATGATAGGGCACGAAGACGGTATCCTTGCGGATCGCTTCAATGATTTTCACTTTATACTTCGCTTCGCCCCGGCGTGTATACAGCCGGACGATTTCTTCATGTTGAATGTTGTATCGGGCTGCGGTTTCGGGATGAATTTCGACATACGGCTCGGGACACATATCCCGCAGGAACGGAATCCTTCTTGTCTGGTTGCCGGACAAATAATGGTAGACCACCCGGCCGGTCGTCAGCCGGAGCGGGTACAGCGCGCAAGGTTCCTCGGCCGGCGGCCGGTAAGGGAGCGCGCATAGCTTCGCTTTGCCGTCGGGATAATAAAACTTGTGATCCAGAAACATATGCGGCGTGCCCGGATCTTCCTCGCTGCGGCACGGCCAGAAGACGCCGTCCTGCTTTTCGATCTTATCCCACGTAGCGCCGTAATAATCGGCGTAGCCGCCTTTGGAAGCAAGGCGGAATTCATCGGCCACATCGCGTGCTGTTTGCAGATGGCTGAAATAACGTCCTCTGCCGAGCCGTTCGGCCAGCTCGACCTCGATCTGCCAGTCGGGTTTGGACTCCCCGATCGGCTCCTGGGCCTTGTTGATTTTGATAATCCGGCCTTCCAGATTGGTGACGGTCCCTTCATCTTCCGACCAGGTTACGGAAGGAAGCACGACATCGGCGAATTCCGCCGATTCCGACAAGTAGATGTCGGCGCACACCATAAAGTCCAGATTTTTCAACGCGGCGCGGACGAAATTCTGATTCGGGGCCGACACGGCCGGGTTCGAGCAAAGCAGGTACAAGCCGCGAATCGTCTTCTGCTGCATCAGCTCGAACATCTCATAGGCCGACACGCCCGGCTGCGGCATTTCGTCCGGGGTGATGCCCCACACCTTGCACACTTCCTCGACATGTTTCGGGTTTGTGAGCTTCCGATATCCGGGCAGCAAATCGGACTTTTGTCCATGCTCCCGTCCGCCCTGGCCGTTGCCTTGGCCGGTGAACGTGGCTACGCCTGATTTCGGGCGGCCGATCTTGCCGGTGACGAGGCACATATTCGTGTAGGCGGAAACGTTGTCCGCGCCCTTGGTCTGCTGCTCGATGCCGCGGGCGAACATCACAATCGCGTTGGGCGCTTGGCCGTAGATTTCGGCGGCGCGAATCAGCTTCTCCGGCGCAACGCCCGTGATCTCGCTTGTATATTCAGCCGTAAATTCCTGCACAACTGCTTTCATCTCTTCGAAGCCGTTGGTGTGATCGGCGATAAATGCGGCATCGACATGACCGTTTTGGATCAGCAGGTTGACCATGCAGTTGGCCAACGCCAGATCCGTTCCGGGGCGCAGGTCGAGGTGAACGTCGGCGCGACGGGCGATTGGCGTCTCGCGGGGGTCGGCGACGATCAGGTAGCCGCCGCGGTTTTGCACTTCCCATACCCGAAACATCGAGGTCGGGTGGCATTCGGCCGTGTTGCTGCCGGCGATGAACAGGCAGTCCGTCTCGTGCAAATCCGTCCACGGCAGCGTGGAGCCCCGGTCGACGCCAAAGCTGCGGAGGAAGCCGGCAGCCGCGCTCGACATGCAGAAGCGGCCGTTGTAATCGATGTAGCGCGTCTGCAGCGCCACCCGGGCGAATTTGCCGGTCAAGTAGCATTTCTCATTCGTCATCGATACGCCGCTGAATACGGAAAGCGCATCTTTGCCGTATTGGGCTTGCATCTCCTGGAATTTCTGCACGATCAGCGTGTAGGCTTCCTCCCAGCTCGCTTCGCGAAAGCCGTCTTTCGTGCCTTTCAGCCGGGCATCATCGCGGATTAGCGGCCGCAGCAGCCGATCGTCGTGGTTCGTTTGCTGATAAGCGGTTACGCCTTTCGGGCACATTTTGCCGAGCGTGACCGGCCAATCATATCGCGGCTCGACGCCGATGATTTTGTTCGTGGATTGATCGACCCGCAGGTTCATCCCGCACTGCATGCCGCAGTAGGCGCAATGCGTGGGCACCAACGTCTCGTTCGGGTGTTTTTTGTTGGCGATGACTTTGAAAAATTTATCCCTTGGCATTCTGGTTGGCCTCCTTCACACGAATCTGATGCGTGGGTATCCCGGTAAAACGGGACATCCTATATTTGCGGCGGCAAGGCAGGCACAGCTCGGCCAGATGAAAGCCCTCGTCCATTTTAAATTCGATATCGTTCACTTTCAATACGGCGATCACGTCATCCGACTGCTCGGAGGATACGAAGCCGTTCCCGCACACCTTGCAGCTTTTGGTCGACTGCTCGGCGTAATGCTCGCGGTAGTTTCTGGCGAAGACGCTCATCGGACGGAACGGAATATGCGCCAGCTTGCCGAACGGAATGTAGATCAGCGTGACGATCACGGACCATTGATGCACCAGCGTGACAATCGGATGCCCGTGCCCATGCAGGAAGATGTTGCAAAAGGTGAGCAGCAGTCCCGTCAAACTGACGAACAGCAGCAAATACAGCGGGAGAAAATCGTAAACCAGCGTTTGTTCCGCACGGGCCTGCATATTTTTGAGCCTGCGGTAGAGCGCCATGCAAACCCCGCCGATGACCATAAAGGCCGTAATGTTCAATGCGTTGTAGAACAGGAAGCCCAGCAGGCCGTCAGCTTTGATCTTCATCAGGTTAAGGCCAAAGCCAACGACCGTGTAGGTGCCGTTTTCGCCCATCGTGAAGTACATCCAGCCGAAGACCAGCGGAAACGTGACGAAGGCGGAAAGGATGCAGCCCCAGCCGAGCAGCACGTGCTGCGTCCAGCGATACCAGCCGCGGTTCCAGATAAACCGGTACGTGACCAGATGTTCGGCTGTCGTTTGTGGCGTGCTTTTGCGGAACAGCAGCTTGATGCCTTTTTTCAAAATGATTTTCGTCGGCGGCCGTTCCCCCCAGGCGATAAAGCGGTAAAAAAAACCGCAAATAAAGACGAAAGTCCCCATCATATACCCATACAAGGCCAAATCGACATGTGTAAAAAGTCTCGACCCGATGCCCATCAAGATGATGAGTCCGCACACGGTGAGGAACACACTTTTGGCGAATTTTGACGCGAATGCTCGATCCATAGTTTGATTGCACTCCTTTGCTGGTTGATCTTCTTGTTATATTAAACCATGAGAAGCGAGCCGGTCCTGTGAGAAAAATCACGGCAAGCCTTGCATCTCGCAAGATATGCGGGCAGTTCGTCGACAGAAAATGCCAGCCGCAGCCGGCGCATCCTGCCGATCGTCCACGGTCATCAATCGACATAAAACCGCAAAACGGCCTGCCGTCGGATTTGCAGGTTCGTGCAAACCTCGAGGCAAGCCGTTGGGAATCGAAGTCAGGCAAGTCAGTCACCGGGTGAACACGCGGGCGATCAGCCCCATGTAAGCGAGCGAGATGACCGACAGCAAGCAGCCGCCGAGCCCGACGACCGGAACAGCTTGCGTGGCGATTCCCGCCAATACGATGAGCAGGCTGCCGCACATGCCGGCCATCCCCCGGTTGACGAGCTTGTCCGGGATCAAATCGTTCATGACAGGCACTTTCGCCTGGCCGGCCAGCGGCCCGTATTTATGCGTCCACCAGAGAAACGGGACGATTTTGGACAAGTAGCCGAGAATCGTCAGCGCGACCCAGCCGTACAGGTACATCCAACCCGTGGCCATCAGCAGTTTTCCCTCGCTGAACACAGCGGGTTTCAGCAACGAAATCAGCAGCAGCAAGGCGGCATACCCGATCAGCCCCCGGGTGCAGATGACGGTCCACCAGATGCCGGAGCCCGGACTTCCTTTATGGCGGTGTTTGCGGACATCCCGCGTATGAGCTTCGTAGACCAGCAGCGCGGCCAACAGCACCGCGATAACCAGGGTGCTGCCATGCGCAGGTTCACCCAGCAGGAAGTACAGCGCCCCGAGGAGCACCGCCGCGTTCCACAAGATCAGGATCACCTTGGGCCGCGTCGGGGATTCGCCGTGGGCGAGGTAGAACATCGGCAGCATTTTGTAGCTGAACCCGGTAATCAGCAGCCCGAACCAGCCAACCGTCCCCATCCAGATATGGGCGGCCAGCAAGCTGTCATGAATGCCGCCCCAGATCGGATGCACGAAGTCGATGCCCATCATCATTCCCAGCAGCCCGGTCAGGATCAAATACCCGACCGCACAGGCGGTGCTGATCGTAATCGCGTTCCACTGCGCGGCCAGCCGCATCGTTTGTCCGATATTCCAGGCAAACAGGCACATGCCCAGCCAAGTCAAAACCGCGCCGGCCGCGATGAAGCCAACTTCCGCCCGGAGAAAGCCCGTCAGCAGCACGCAGGACCCGGCGAGGAAGCAAGCATAATGCACATAGCCCAATTTACGGCTGTACAGCTTGCGCTGCAGCACGACATCGAGCAGTTGATAGACGGCGCCCATCGCAATCATCGTTCCCCAGTCCAGCACCATCAGATGGATGCGGAACCACCCGTCTGGATTGCGGGCAGGTTCGCCAATCCACGATCCGAGTGAAAACAACGATAACACGTGAAACCCCAGAAAGCTGATCATTCCGGTCGCGATAAACAATAACGGGAGCCTGAACATAGCCGCTTCCCCCTTTGCCGAACATAAGATCAGGTGCGCTGAAACAAAATGTTGTTCTCCAGATGGATATGCTGGAACATATCCGCTTCCAGTTCCTGCAGCTTGGCATACGTGAGCTGGAAGGTGGTGCAGGCATCTTCCGGCAGCGTGTAATCCTGCGTGATTGCTCTGATTTTTTTCAGCAGATCGCCGGATTGCTCATGCTCTTGTTTCAGCGAATCCAGCACGCTCAGCAGCTGCTCCCGCTTGGCTTCCGACGGGTCTGTCTCATACGCCAGCACAGCCGGGAAATCTTCCTTTTCTTCCTTCTCCATATGTTGCATCATCTCCTCGCGGAGCGTTTCGAACCATTCATACACTTGAAAAAGCTCCCGATGATGCGGCCCGTGCACATGGGCAACCTTCTTCACATAGCCGCTCAGCGTCGGCAGTGTCGTTCGCAAGTATTCGTGATGGTAACGGATGATATGATCAATCAATGCGCCGGAGCTGAGCGCCGTCCAGTCGATCGCAGCTTTGGTGCGCGCGGTTGCGGCCACGCCAAGACGCTCCATCAACGCGTCCTGATCGATGTTATGCTCCTGCATGACTTGCTGCAGCGGTTTATTGCCGCCGCAGCAAAAATCGATGCGAAATTGCTTGAATACTTCTGCCGTATTCGGATAGCTGGCGACAATATCTCCGATGCGATCTGTTGGTTGAATGATCATGTCCATATAGAACCCCTCCGTGTCTTGTAATTGTTCTTCATCAATATACTTGAACGCAGATGACAGCAATGTGATCTCCGTCACAAATCGACCATCATCCTCATGGATCGCGTCGAAGCGGCAACGAACGGCTAGGGCCTACAGCCCAAATGGCGCATACAAAAAGCCTGCAGCGCCACCGTCATGTTCGCCGCAAGCTTTGATTGTACAGGTTCTCTGGCCGGGTTCAGCCCCCGATGCGCGACATTTCCGCCTTTGGTCTGATCTGCGTCTGCGCCAGCCGGATCTCCGAATACCGGTCCTCGCGCCGGCTCCAGACCCGCTCGATCAATGCCCGCAGCTCGGCGTCGCTGACGCCGGATCGGATGACTTCGAGCAGGTCCGTCTTGTCCGCAGCAAACAGACACGTATACAACTGCCCGTCGGCGGTTAACCGGGCCCGCGTGCAGCTGCTGCAGAAAGCCTGGGTGACGGACGAAATCAGGCCGATTTCCGCCTGCGCGCCCTGATAGCGATACCGCTGCGCGACCTCGCCGTAATAGTTCGGCTCCACCGGCTCCAGCGGCATCTCGGCATGGATGAGTTCGACGATGTGGCGGCTGGGCACGACCTGCTGCAAATTCCAGCCGTTGCTGTTGCCCACGTCCATGTATTCCACAAATCGCAACGTATGCCCTTGCTCGCGAAAATACCGGGCCATCGGGAGAATGTCCTGCTCGTTTACGCCTTGCTGCACGACCATATTGATTTTGACGGCCATTCCCTCGACAGCCGCGGCTTCGATGCCGGCGAGCACGCTGCGGACGGGAAACCCCTTGCCGTTCATCGCGCCGAACCGCTGATCGTCCAGGCTGTCGAGGCTTACCGTAATGCGCCGCAGTCCGGCGGCTTTCAGCTCCTTCGCCTTGCGCGCCAGCAGGGAGCCGTTGGTCGTCAGCGCGATATCCTTGACGCCTTCCATGCGGCTGAGCCGGGCAATGATCTCGCCGATGTTGTCTTTCAGCAGCGGCTCGCCGCCGGTCAGACGGATCTTTTCCACGCCAAGCGAGACGAACACCCGGGCCAACCGCTCCAGCTCCGGCAGGCTGAGCAGCTGCGCCTGCGGCAGAAAACGAAAGTCAGGCCCAAACAACTCCTCGGGCATGCAATACCGGCAGCGGAAATTGCAGCGGTCCGTCACGGAGATGCGCAAATCTCGCAGCGGCCGGCGCAGCGCATCGGTAATAGGCACAGTCGGTTCAGCCGATCGGCTCACGTTCAGTCCCCTCGCTTTCCGTATAGGGTCATTTCATAAGGCAGCAGATAAGCCTCGACTCGTTCCCCGGAGGCGGCCCCTCTGGACCCCGAGGGAATGCGGATCAGGCAGTTGGCGTCCTGTATCGACACCAGCATGCTGGAGCTGTTCTGCGGGAGCGGGCTTACGCACACTTGCCCGCTGCTGCCTGTCATACGCCCGCGGATATAGCGATCGTGCGGGCAGCCTTTCTCGTAGTTCTCGGTTAATACGGCCTGAACGACAGGCAAACCCGGATCGTCTACGCCTTGCATGGCCAGCAGCGCCGGGCGGACGAACAGCTCGAAGCCAACGAAGCAAGCGCCGGGATTGCCGGACAGCCCGAATACGAGCTTGCCGTTCCAGACCGCCGCCGTCGTCGGACTGCCCGGGCGCATGGCGATTTTGTTAAACAGCAGCTCCAGGCCGCCGCTCTCGACCGCTCCGGCTTTGCGGCCCTGGGCCGTAAAAAACGCCGCCATCACGTCATAATCGCCGACAGAGACGCCGCCGCTGACCAGCAGCATGTCGCATTCCGCCAACGCGTTCTCCAGCACGCGCGCAACTTCGTCTAGGCGATCCGGGGCGGTGCCGCAATCGATCGATTGCCCGCCGCATTGGGCGATTTGCGCCAGCAGCATGCAGGCATTGCTGTTGCGGATTTTCCCCGGCTGCAGCGGCTGGCCCACGGCCGTAAGCTCGCTGCCCGTCGTCAGCACGCCCACCTTGGGCTGGCGGATCACGGGAACCCGCTCATAGCCGCAGGAGGCCAGCAGCGCCATCTGCCCCGGGCCGATTAAGGTTCCCCGTCCCGCCAGCAGCCGGCCGGCGGCAAGTTCATCGCCGATGCCGGCGATATGTTGGCCGTGCGCCACCTGATGCTTAATGCGGACATAGGTTTGTCCGCCTTCGTGAAACTCCTCGGTCTGCTCGAACATGACCACAGCGTCGGCGCCTTCGGGCACAGCCGCTCCCGTCATGATGCGGATCGCTGTGCCGGGGACCACCTGCCGCGCTGAGACGCTGCCGGCCGGCACTTCATCGATCACCGGCAGCACCGCCGGCCGCTGCGGCGCGGCCTGCGCAGCATCCGCGCTGACAATCGCGTAACCGTCCAGCCCCGACCTGCGGAAGTGCGGCAGGGATTCCTTGGCAAACAGCGCCTCCGCGATTCTTCTGTGCAGGCATTCGCCCAGCGGAACATACGCCGCGTCCATCTGCCGCGCATGCCCGATCACCATGTCCCGGGCCTGAGCGGCCTTGATTGCCTTGCGTGCAAACCTGTGGCTTCGATTCATCATGGCGCCGCAATCCTTTCCTCTGCCTTTGTGTCCTTTCATCATAATGCCTGGCTTTCAGCGCAGGTGTGATATTCATCACTGTTGACGGCTGCTGCTGTTGGCAAACTTGCGGCCGGGACATGAAGGCGCCGAGCAGCGCCGGGACCACCGGCCCAACGACGGCAAAAGCCTGTTGACTGATCGCAGGATCAACAGGCTGGATGGTTATTCCCGCGGGCTGGGCCCTCTGCGGTAGCCGCTGCGCGACCTGATCTGGATGGGTGCTCGCAGCGGGTATCTTGCCGGCAGCGAGAAAATATGCACAAGCATCGTAAACGGAATCGTTGCAAAGAGCAGGAAGGCCACGATCACATGAAGTTGAAAGATGAACGGCACCTCCTGCATCAAAGCATATTGCGGCTGAAACACGAACAGACTGCGGAACCAGGGGCCGATCGTCATCCGATATTCATACGCGGTGACGGTCGTATTGTAAATAATCGTGATGTAAGTGCCCAGCAGGGACACAACAAGCACCAGAATCACCGCCAAATAATCGGCGAAAGCCGCCTGGGCGCGAACCCGCCGCGCGCTCATTTTGCGGATCAGCAAAATGATCAGGCCCGCTACCACCATAAGCCCGGCCACCCCGCCGCCAATCATGCCGAATAGGTGATATGTCTCATCCCCGACACCGATCTTTTCGTAAAACGCTCGGGGCAGCACCATCCCCATGATATGTCCGACAAAGGCGAACACAATGCCGTAGTGGAACAGCGGCGAGCCGATCCGCAGCCATTTTTTCTCGAAAAATTCCGTCGATGGCGCCGTCCAGCTCACTCCCCGCCAGGCGAAACGGTACAACATGCCCAGCAGCATGACGGTCAGCGCGATATAGGGAAACACAACCCACCAGAAAATTCCGGCCATCTCTCATCCTCCTTCTATTGGGAATACGCGTGAGCTTGCTATCGATACATGAGCGGGTAAGGCATCGCGTCCAGATCGGGCCTTTCCCGGCCCTGCTCCAGCTTCTCCATCTCTTCCGGCGGCAGCTCGGCAAATATGTGCTCCATCAGCAGCGAGAATAGCGGCCGGTACGGATTGTCTGCCGGCAGATGGGACCGGACCCGCTGCGTAGCGAAAGCCAGGCGTTGCCGCAGCCGCCCGATCGGCTCTGAGTCGTCGGCCTGCGCTGCCAATTCATAAAGCATGGGCATGTGGTCCGACAGCTCCTCGCTGCCGCACGCGAATCCGGCCTCGCGGATGATCTCCCGCAGCTCGATCAGCGCGATGCCCCGCTTGCGGCTGTCGCCGAGTTCGTGGGCCGTCAAGTACAACCCCGCCTTTTCTTTCAGATCAAACGTATCCACATACAGCTCCATGCGCCTCCGCAGCGGATGGTTGTACAACGCATCGGCGATTGCGGCGAGCTGCCCGCGCAGCTCTGCGGAGACGATGCCGCTGCGCAGATCCGTCTCGATCGCGTCGCGCTCCCCGTCGTCTTGCGCCGCCGGATAACTTAACAGGCGGGAAGCCGCCGCGAGAATGGTGCGCATCTCCAGATCCATCCCGTTACACATCCTTTCCGAACGGATAGGTCATGATGCCTTCCGGCGGTGCCAGGCCTTCGATGCTGCATGCTCCCTGCCGGTAATAAAGATCGTCATGCATCTCCCGGCGCCCTGTCGGGATGACGAACCGCTCATGATATTTGGCAACCGCAAGCAAGCGGGCCATCTCTTCAATTTCGTCGGCCGTCATCCCCGCTTCCTCCAGCAGCTTGCTGTGGGCCAGTTCATCCATACCGCCTACGGTTTGCTGTCTCCGGTGCACCCGCATGGCCGTCAGCTTCATCAGCACCCGGCGAATGACCGCCGTATCGCCCGCTGTCATCAGCGAAGCCAGGTATTCCATCGGAATCCGCATATGCTCGACGGCCGGGATATAATGATCGGTATTCAGCGACGCTTCTTCAATGTGGTTCATCATCGGACTCAGCGGCGGCACATACCACACCATCGGCAGCGTGCGGTATTCGGGATGCAGCGGCAGCGCGATTTTCCATTTCATGGCCAGCTTGTAGATCGGCGATGCCTGCGCGCTTTGAATCCACGCTTCGTTGATGCCCGCTTTTCGCGCTTCGGCCACCACGTGCGGGTCATGCGGGTCCAAAAAGACGGAAAGCTGGGATTCATACAAATCCTGGGGATTTTCCACCGAAGCGGCTTCCTTCACGCGATCGGCGTCATAGAAAACGACGCCCAGATAGCGGATGCGCCCCACGCACGTTTCCGAGCATATCGTGGGCAATCCCGCTTCGGTCCGCGGGTAGCAGAAATTGCATTTCTCCGCCTTGTGTGTGTTCCAGTTGTAATATACCTTGTGATAGGGACACCCGCTCATGCAGAATCGCCAGCCCCGGCACGCCTCTTGATCCACCAGAACAATCCCGTCTTCATCGCGTTTGTACAAGGCGCCGGAGGGACAGGAAGCTACGCAGGAAGGGTTCAGGCAATGCTCGCAAATGCGCGGCAAATACATCATGAACGTCTGTTCATATTCCATGGCGATATGCTCCTGCAGCTTCTGCACATTCGGATCAAGCGGCACAATCTCGCTGCCGCCGGCCAGATCGTCGTCCCAGTTGGGCCCCCATTCCGGCTTGTCGATAAACTCCCCGGTAATCATCGAGCGCGGCCGGGCCACAGGCAGATGCTCGGTTTTGGGGCTGGTGATCAAATGCTCGTAATCATACGTCCAAGGCTCGTAATATTGATCCATATCAGCCAAGTCGGGGTTGTAAAAGATCGTCGCCAGCTTTGTGATCGGGCCTCCTGCGCGCAGCGCCAGCTTGCCGTTTCTCAACACCCAGCCGCCCTTGAAGCGCCCGGTGTCCTCCCACTGCTTCGGATAACCCGGTCCGGGCCGCGTCTCCACATTGTTGAACCACATGTATTCCACGCCGGGCCGGTTGGTCCAGACATTTTTGCAAGTGACTGAGCAGGTATGACAGCCGATGCACTTGTCCAGATGCATCACCATCGCGACTTGGGCTTTAACTCTCAAGCCAGTCCACCTCCTTCAGCGGCCGGACGATGGCCATCGTATCCCGCTGACTGCCTGTCGGGCCGTAGTAATTGAAACCGTAGCTCAATTGGGAATAGCCCCCTATCATATGGGTAGGCTTCACCGTGATTCTGGTGACGCTGTTATGCGTGCCTCCGCGTGTGTGATTAATGGCTGTGCCCGGCACGCCAAGCGTACGATCCTGGGCATGGTACATGAACGTGACGCCTTGCGGAATCCGGTAGGTGACGACCGCTCGGGCCGCCACCGCTCCGTTGCGGTTATAGACTTCGATCCAGTCGTTATCCTTCACGCCGATGGAAGCAGCATCCTTTTCATTCAGCCATACGGTTTGCCAGCCCCGGAACAAAGTCGACATCTGCATCGTGTCCGTGAACATCGTATGGATGCCCCACTTTTGATGCGGCGTCATGTACCTGAGCGTGATCCATTTGCCGTTGGGCGCGGCTTCCTTTTCGCCTTTCAGATACGGGCCGTGCGCCAGCGGCGGCAGGTACAGCGGCAGTCCTTCGCCGAAATCGAGGATGACCTCATGATCGAGATAAAAGCTTTGGCGCCCTGTCAGCGTATGCCATGGCAGCCCGTATTCGGTGTTCACGGTGAACGGCGAATATCTTCGATTGTCTTTCTCCAGACCGCTCCAGACCGGGGTCGAAATCGCCTGGCGGGGTTGCGCCGTCAAATCGTGCAAGGTAAAAGCTTCCTCCTCGCGGGCTTCCGCGATTTCGGCCAGACGTTTGCCCGTCTTGGCTTCCAGCGACTTCCATCCCTCCACGGCCCGCTTGCCGTTGGTCGCCCCCGACATCAGCAGGATGGCTTCAATCGCCTGCTTGTCCGTAAACAGATCGGGATGGCCTTTGCCGATCCCCTCCCTTTTCGACGTGCCCAGCCGCTGGGCCAACTCCTGATACACGTGTTCGCCGGGAATGCGCACGCCTTTGGCTCCGTAGCCGTTTTTGATATTCGGCCCGATCGTCGTCATCTGCTGATGCACATTCGGGTAATCGCGCTTAACAAGGTGGAAATTGGGCATCGTCTTGCCCGGTATCGCCTCCACTTCCCCTTTGCGCCAATCCAGCACCTTGCCGCGCGGTTGGGCAATTTCGCCTATAGAATCATGGGCCAGCGGCGTGATCAGCAGATCCTGGCAAGCGGGCAAATGCTGCTCAGCCAACTCCGAGAATACCCGGGCAATTTCGCGGAACGTATCCCAGTCGCTTTTGGCCTGCCAGGGCGGAGAAATCGCGGCATTAAACGGATGGACAAACGGATGCATGTCCGTGCTGCTGAGATCGAATTTCTCGTACCACGTTGCGGCTGGAAGCACGATATCGGAGAACAACCCCGAGCTGGTCATTCTGAAATCGATGCTGATCAGCAGATCGGCTTTCCCTTCCGGCGCAACGCCCGCCGTCTTGACGGTTTGCGGCTGCCAGGAATGCTCCGGGTCGGCGAGCACATGGTCGTCGGCGCCCACCAGATGTTTGACAAAATATTCATGGCCTTTTCCGCTGTCGCCAAGCAAATTGGAACGCCAATTAAAAAACACGCGCGGGAAATTCCGCGGATCATCCGGGTTTTCGATCGCCCACTCGATCTGGTTGTCTTGGATGCGCTTCACCACATCGTCGATCACGGCCTGATCGGTTTGTGCGCCCCTGCTGCGGGCTTCTTTGACCAGTTCCAACGAGTTTTGCGAAAATTGGGGAAACGTGGGCAACCAGCCCAATCTTGCCGCCATGGCGTTGAAATCGGCGGGATGCATGCCGGCGAACCGGCCCCCCCACGCTTGCTGCACGTCATTTTCTCTGACTTCATAGCGGAATTGATCCGTGGCAAAATAGAAAAAGGAAGTGCCGTTTTGCAGCCGCTGCGGCTTCAACCAATCATTGGCAAACGCAATCTGCTGCCAGCCTTCCAGCGGGCGCACCTTCTCTTGTCCGACATAATGCGCCCAGCCGCCGCCGTTTACGCCTTGCGAGCCGGTGAGCAGCACCAGATTCAGGATCGATCGGTAAATCTGATCGCTGTGAAACCAGTGGTTGGTGCCTCCGCCCATGGCAATCATCGATTTGCCTTGCGTTCTTGCGGCATTTTCGGCGAATTCCCGGGCCACCTGGATGACAAGCCCCTTGCGAACCCCTGTAATGCTCTCCTGCCACCCGGGGGTGTAGGGCTGCGGATCGTCATAACTTTGCGGGTAATCCCCGGGCAAGCCGCGGCCGACTCCCGTGTGCGCCATCATCAAATCGAAGACCGTCGCCACTTTCAGTTCGCCTTGCTTGCCGGCCATGCGCTTGACGGGCACTCCGCGCCGCACGCCTTGGCCCCCGCCTTCCGCAAAATACGGGAAATGGACCAGCACCACCTCGTCGGACGTATCGATGAAGCTTAATTGCGGGTCAATCGGGCTGCCGTCGGCCCGTTCCATGTCCAGATTCCATTTGCTGCCTTGATCCCAGCGGTGGCCTTGGCTGCCGTTTGGCACGGCCGGGCCCGTCGTGTGGTTGTCCCACACCACGGTTTTCCATTCGCCCAATTCGGACGCATCTTCCAGATCGGCCGCTCGCAGGAAGTTCCCGGTCCGGGCCTCCTCGGCATCGCTGTCGATCACCACCAGGAAGGGCAAATCGGTAAATTTCTTGACATACTCATTGAAATACGGCGTCTGCCGGTCCACATAAAACTCTTTCAAAATCACATGGGTCATGGCCATCGCCAAAGCGCCGTCCGTTCCCGGGCGGGCAGGCAGCCAAATATCCGCGAATTTTTCATATTCCGCATAATCGGGGCTGACCCCGACGACCTTCGTCCCGTTATAACGGGACTCGACCATAAAGTGCGCATCCGGCGTCCGGGTTTGCGGCAGGTTCGTTCCCCAGATGATGAAATACTTGGCGTTATACCAATCGCCGCTTTCCGGCACGTCCGTCTGATCGCCCCAAATTTGCGGGGAAGCGGGAGGCAGATCCGCGTACCAGTCGTAGAAACTGAGAATCGTCCCGCCGATCAGGGACAGAAAGCGCGTGCCGGCCGAATAGCTGACCATCGACATGGCCGGAATCGGGCTGAATCCGGCGATCCTGTCGGGACCGTAAGATTGGATGGTGGCGATCGCGGCCGCGGCAATGATCTCACAGGCGTCTTGCCAATCTGCGCGGACGAAGCCGCCTTTTCCCCGCGCTTTGACATATTGCATCCTTTTCTCGGGATCTTCGGTGATGCGTTTCCAGGCTGCGACGGCGTCGTGCCCCAGCGAGCGCTCCTGCTGCCACAGCTCATACAAATCGCCGCGGATGTACGGATATTTCACACGCACAGGACTGTAGGTATACCAGGAAAAGCTTGCGCCGCGCGGGCAGCCGCGCGGTTCGTATTCCGGGAAATCCGTTCCGGTTGTCGGATAATCGGTCTGCTGCGTTTCCCACGTAATAATGCCGTCCTTGACATAAATTTTCCAGCTGCAAGAACCGGTGCAGTTCACACCATGCGTCGAGCGCACCACCTTGTCATGCTGCCAGCGCGCGCGATATACGCTCTCCCAGTCCCGCGGCCTGACGCTTTCTTCCGTCCAGCCGTCATTGATGCGTTGTCCCCGCTGCAAATGCTTGAAAGTCCGCAGCAGCTTGCCGCCTTTTCGCTCCATTTATACAAGCCCTCCTGCCGCCGGGCCCAGCGGATCGAAACGATCGCCCAGCATTTTAAAAGAATCCGCGCCGGCCCGTAATTCCTCCATGAACACGTCGATATTCGTTGCATTGGCGGCGACAAGAATAAGCCGCTGCATGGCTTCCGGCCTGGTGATCTGGTTCAGCTGCTCCGCCGCTTCCTCAGACAGATGCCCGAAGCGCATACGAATAACCTCGATCACGTCTTCCCGATCCATGGCAATCATGTGCTGCTCATCGTGTAATGCGGTCAATCGGCCTCTTCCTTCCTCCATCTAGAAGTCCGGTGAAAAACCAGTGTCCTCCGGTCGATAGCGGTTTCCACTCGCTGTTGTAGCCGGATTTTTCGATGGAATGACCCCGTTTGGGGTGAAAATCCGTCTACAAAGGCGACCGCTGACGCTGTTCCAACTCGCTATCGACTCTCCGGCCACTTGTTCACCGGACTTCTAGGATTTCGTCATTTTGTAGTAATCGGCGATTAAAGCCTGCTTGCAAGCTTCTGCGGTCGTTTGGAAAAATCCGGCTAATGCGGCATCGGGCTGCAACGCCTGTTCGCCGGAAATCGCTTGTTGCCTGCTGTACTTCATGCCCTCGCCAAATCGCAAGATAATCGCGTAACCGCCGTTATTCTCCGGCAGCGCCTCGGCCTTTACGTCATAGGGGTGCAGGTTATAGCTTTTGAACGCTTCCAACAGACTGCGGTAGCAAGCGGGGGCAACCGATCTGAGCGGTTGGGTGTCCTTGCCGTCAGAGAAAGCCGGATCAAGCTGTTGACTCATGGCTGATCTCACCTCCGCCCAGCAAAAATCCCTCATCTTCATTGTGTAAAAGATCGATCAGGATCAGCGCCTGAAATCGCTTGACGATGTCGTCCCAATGTCTGCCGCTGCTCAATAGATCCTTGACCTCGCCGACGAGCCTGCGCATAAGCGTATGGTCGCGGGTTAAAGCGATGATGACAGATTGGGCTTCGGGGGTTTGGGCGGCAATTTCCCGGTACAACCCCTCCTCTTCCGCGCTGGCATGCTGCAAGGTTCTGGTTTCCCAATGCTCGACAGTAATGTAAGCCAGCTCAAGCGCTCGCTTGTCCTCCCCTGCCGCTACGCAGGCCCGAAATAGCTCCGTTAATTCTGCCGCTTCACTGAGCGCCGCCTCATGGATGGAAGAATGGCTGTCCCAGTTTTTTAATGCCGGTCCCGACATGGCAATTCCCTCACTTTGATCTATTTCCCGTATACGCTGGATACCCTCATTGTTGCCCGCCAGACGCTCGCTTAAACCGCTTCCCGGATAACTTTCCCATTTGCCTTTGACATCCCCCTGGTCGCATCGAGGCTGCTTCGTGTGCCATTCTATTGATTCCATAAAATAAAAAAAGCCGCGATTTACGCGGCATCAAGCAGGAGGAATGCGATCAGGTTGTTGTCATCCGCCAGCGGACGACAGGACCGATGCTTTTTTTAGCTCAGCTGGGCATTTGCAGGCCTTTCTGGCGTTTCTTGCGCGCCAAGCGGCGCCGCAATCACCCGGGCCCAGTCGGCGACATAGGTTTCTTCTTCCAGGCAGTTGAAATGATTGCCGGCTATAGAGATCACTTGCAGATCGCCGAGGCAGACATCCTGCCAGAAATCGAGCGTCATTTGCTCCGTCTCCGGCAAGAAGCCAAACGGTTCAGCCGCCAGCAGGAAGCGGATGTTCCCCATGTAGGGCTGCGGCGTATAACGCGCCGCTTTAAAGCTTTGACCAAACAGCCGGAAGAGATTGGCGGCCATCTCCATTTGCATCGGCTCCCCGCTTGCTTGCGCGCTCGCTCGGACATAGGCGGCCAAACGCTCCTCCAGGCTTAGCGAGGCCAGTCGGCGAAACAGCTCTCCGACTTGATCCAGCCCCGGATCTCCCCCGATCGCCAGCGAAGCTCCTTGCGGCATGCGGTACTGATGGAGCTGGAACGTCTGCAGCAGCCCCCGGTTGAGTTCTTCCTGCGCGATCTCCCCAAAGCCGGTCTGCGCCAGCGAGGTTTTCAAGTTCGGCAGGAACAACGACTCGATCACGAGTTCGTCATCAATTTCGAACAGCACCGGATGAATATCGATCAGCACCAGATCGGCCACTTGCACGCCTTGTTCCATAAGACGCCTTGCGACTTCAATCGCAATCAGCCCGCCCAGGCTGTAGCCGATTAATTGCATCTCCTTATGCCCGGTTTCCAGCAGCAGCTGCGCGTAATCGTCGGCAACTTCTTCGACCAGCTCGCGCGCATCGTGCGCGCAATACGTTTGCGTATCGGCAATGGTGACGCCGAGGACGGGGCCGACGCGTTGGGCGGCCATCCGCTCCAGAAGATGACGATAGCAGTTCATCGTCCCGAAGACAGCGTGAAACACAACGCGCAGCGGCCCGGTCTCGCCTCCCCCGTATGGCGTAAGCACGGCATTGCTCGGTCGGCCGGCGGCTTGCGGCGATGGTGCATGCAGCGGCTGCTCCGCTTCGGCTTGTGCGGCTTGTGCGTGGTTGCGGATAAATGCCGCCAATGCGGCGATCGTCGGATAATTGAGCATCTGCCGCAGCAAAGCGTCGAACGGAATGCCGCCGCTCGCTTCGCCGGCCGCCAGCTTGTCGCGCAGCTTCCCGGCCGCTTGCGCCATCAGCAGCGAGTCGGCTCCGAAATCGTAAAAGCTTTGCGTCCGTCCGATGCCGGGGATGCTTAACACCTCCGCCCAGACTTGTGCGAGCATTGCTTCCAGCTCGTCCGCGCTTTCTTCCTGAACGTGTCCGTCCGCTTGCTCGCCGACGAGCTTCGGCCTCCAGCCGGCAAGCTGGCGCCTGTCGAGCTTGCCATTGACCGTCAGCGGCAGCGCGTCGACCATTTGCAGGTGAGACGGCAGCATCGGAGTCGGCAGGCGCTGGGCCAGAAAATCGCTCAGCTCCGCGACCGTGGCCGGAACTCTGTCCTGCTTGCAGCGCTTGGCAAACAAATGAAAGCCAAGCGCGGACAACTTGTGCCCGTCTTCCGGCAGCACCATAACCGGCTCGTCGCCCAGCTGTTCCAAGAGCTGGACCCAGCCGTCGCGATCCAGATAGGAAGTGTCGGTACGCAAGTCGTCGCCAGGTTCCATCATCATAAACGCCTGGGAAATCAAGATCCACGCATGTTCATGCGTCGGTTCGGTAAATACAAGCCAGCCGCCGGGGCTGATCAGCTCCGACAGACGGTTCATGCTGGCCGGAATGTCGCGCGCGTTCTCCAGCACGCCGGCAGCGAGCACGATGTCATAGCTGTTCGGCGCCAAACCTTGCGCCCGATAATCCTGATCGACGTCGAACAGGCCGAACCGGACTCCCGGCGTGGCGCTGAACCGGGCTTTGGCTCCCGGAATAAAAAACGAGGAAACATCGGTAAACGAATAGTCGACCTCAAATCCGCTCAGCGCGCGCAACGCTTGCTCCGTTGTCGCGCCGGTCCCTGCTCCCACTTCCAGAACCCGCAGCTTGCGTCCTGTATGACGCTCGGCAATCCGTTTCAGGAGCGTGCAAATGCCGAAGTTAAGATAATTCGCCATCAGGTGCTCCACGTACAAGGAGCGGACGTAATCAAGCTTCCCTTCTGGAAAAAGCAGCGCCACAGGGTCCTGCCGCCCGCCCAGCAAATTCGGCAGCTGCTCGGCATTGCTGCGCACATAGGTCATAAACCCTTCCGAACTCAGCTTGTTCGTCCACGCGGCTTCCGCTTGCTGCCAATACCGGCTCAGTTCCTCCGCTTCCGGCTTGCGCGGGCAACTGTACCGCTCGCCGTCGCCGGGCTGCGCCGTCAGCAGACCGCATTCCGCCAGCCGACAGAGCCAGCGCCGAACCAGCCAATGAAAGGCCGGGACAATCCCTGCCCGCTGGCATATTTCATCCGCGCTGAGCGGTTCCCGAGCGGCAAATGCTCCCAGCTGGAGCAGCGCGTCAAGCATGGCATGAAAGACGGCCTGGTCCAATTGTGCTACCGCTCTGGCGATGGCCGCTTGGTCCAGATCGTTCGCTAGTGCCTCGGCCTGTTGGTCGATACCGCCTGTCAACTGCTCGAAATCGACTTGCTCGGCTGTTTTGTCCCGCTCGCTTGGGCGGGCCAGCTCCACGACGGCCAGCAGCGCTTTATCGTCGCCCGAGCCGTCCACGACTACGGCCGCTGCGGCGACGGCAGGATGCTTGAGCAGCGTCGCTTCAATCTCGCCCAGCTCGATCCGGTGGCCTCTGATTTTGACCTGATGATCCTCGCGGCCGAGAAATTCGATTTCGCCGCCCGGCAGATAACGGCCCAAATCGCCTGTGCGGTAAAGCCTTTGCCCATCCGCAGGATGCACGATAAAACGCCGCTCCGTCGTTTCTTTGTCGCCCAGATAACCTATAGCCAGCCCATCCCCGCTAATGTACAGCTCCCCGATTGCCCAGACAGGGCAATCGCGCATCCCGGCGTCGAGCACCCGAAACCCTTGATTGGCCAGCGGGCGGCCGTAGGGAATGCTTTTCCAATCCGGTTCAAGCCCTTGATAGACGTGGTAAATCGACCAGATGGCCGCTTCCGTCGCGCCCCCGAGGCTGATTAGCTGCGCGGCCGGCAAGCGGCGAGCAAGCTTGTCCGGCAATGTCAGCGGAATCCAGTCGCCGGAGAGCAGCGCCAACCGCAGCTCGGGCAGCTCCAACTGCGGCTCCGACTGCAAGTAATCGACGAGCATCTGCATCGAAGCCGGCGTCGAATTCCACACGGTGACGGCATGCCTGCGCATCTGCGCGGCCCATTGGGACGGATCGGCCGTGCTTCCGGCCGGCGGGTAAACCACGGCTCCGCCGGTGGAAAGCGGCCCGAACATATCATAGACCGACAAATCGAAGCTGAGCTGGGCCAAGCCCAACACGCGGTCATCCGCGTTTACCCCGAAGCGGCGGTTCATGTCCTCGATCGTGTTGGCGGCCGCGCGATGGCTGATGACGACGCCCTTCGGCAGCCCGGTGGAACCCGAGGTGTAGATGACATAAGCCGGCAAGTCAGGGCTCATCCCCGATGCAGTCGCATCCGCCGAGGAGCTTGGCGGCAGCCGGTCCGTTTCGATCGCTGCAACGGTGTCCGGCCACGGCAAAGCCGTCGTCGAGCAGGTCAAGACGAGGCGGATGTCGGCTTGCTCCAGCATCGCCAGCCGGCGCAGCTCGGGTTGCTTTGCGTCGATCGGCACGTAGACGGCCCCGGCAGCCAATACCCCCAGCACGGCTGCGGCCTGGTGGGCGCTTTTATCCATCACAATCGCCACCCGCTCCTGCCGGGCGCAGCCGGCTTCCCGCAGCTTCTCCGTCACGGCCGCTGCGCGTTGCACCAGCTCGCTGTACGTCCAGCGGTTTTCGCTGTCGATGACCGCAGGGCGGTCGGGAGAAGCGGCGGCTTGGGCCCATACCCGCTCATGCAGCAGCCCGGCGGGCAGCGGCGACTGCGTAGCGTTCATGCGCTGCCGCTGGGCAAGCTGCCAGTTCGGCAGCGGCAGCGCTTCGGCGGAATCCCAGGCCGTCGTCGTTTGGGCCAAGGAATCCAGCAACTGCTCGAAGCTATCGAACATATCGTCCGCCATGCCATCCGGGAAGACGCCTTCGCGCACGTCCCAGTTGACTTGCAAGCCGTTCGGGCTGTCCATCGCCTGACAGTCGATAAACACCTGCGGCGTCTGGCTGATGCCATAGTCGCCTATTCGGCCTTGCAGTCCGTCGCTTTGCGCCTCCCCTACGAGGCCGATGGCGCTCGTAAATACGAAGGGCATCAAAGCTGCGTCCCGTCCGCGCCTGCGGGCGATTTCCCGCATCGTCTCGACCCCGGAATACAGGCGATGATCCAAATCTTCAAACAACTGTTTTTGCAGCGCCCTGGCGCGCTCGGCAAACGGCAGGTTGTCGCTGCAGTCGACTTGCAGCAGGCTGACCGACGTGAAATCGCCGACGATCTGCTGGAGATCGGCTTGCTGCGGGCGGTTGAGCAAGGTCAAATTCAGACAAAACGTCCGGCTGCGGCTCCATCGCTCAAGCACAGCGGCATACGCGCTCAGGACGACCGCTGTCGGGGTCATCCCCTTTTTTTGCGCCCGCTGTTTCAGCGCTTCCCAAGCCGCAGCATCGAGGTGAAGAACCCGGCGGCGGAAGCGCGCATGCCGGGCATGGTTCTGCGAAACCGCCAGAGGAAGATCGGGTGCGGCAGGCAGCGTATCGATGCGTTCGCTCCAATATGTTTTGTCCGCGGCATAGGCTGCGGAATTTCTCCAACTGCGCTCGGCGAGCACATAATCGCGAAAGCGGATGTCCGGCTGGGGCAGACGCCGCCCGGCATCCCGGTACAACGTCTCGAATTCGGACAGCAGCAGCCAAATGCTGGCCCAATCGGCGACAAGGAAGTCCATGGAAAGATGGAGGATTGCTTCGTTCCACGTGCGCGTAATCGCCAGATCAAATAAAGGCCAGCGGTTCGTATCGTAGATGCGATGCCCCATATCGCTGCGGATCTCATCCAGCTTCGCTTGGGCCTGATCCGGCGCCCAGGCGCTCGTATCGGTATAGGCGAGCTTCCATGGCGGCACGCTTTCGAGCACGCGCTGCTGCCCGTTGTCGTCGATGACGACGCGCAGCATATCGTGCCGCAGCACGAGCATGTTCCATACTTGTTCCGCCCGTTCCGGGTCAAGCGCGGCATAATTCATTTCCAGGTAGATGTGACAGGCGACATCCCCGTAGTCAAACAACCCCCGGCGGCCCAGCAAATAGGCGGACTGCACATCCGTCAGCGGAAAAGGCGCAAACCGGGCTGCCTGATCGGCGATGATCGTCATGGCTCCGGCTTCTGTCCGCAACATATCCAGCAGCTCGTTTTTATGCTCCTTGAGCAGTTGCAGATGCTGTTCGGACAGACGGCCTTGGGGCGCTCGGTAGCGCAAATTTCCGGCATCCTCCCATAACGTCACTTTTTCTTGGCGAAGCTGGGCCAGCAAGTCGGCCGCATGGATGCTCAGGCGATTCGGCATGATCCATCCCTCCCTTTTCTCACGATAAATAGTTGTTGCCCCAGCGGAGCCAGCGCATGCCGTTCATCCGGCAGCACCCGGACTTCCGATGCGTTTGCCCGACGAAACACGTCAAGCCACTGCGGAACGGACATAAAGGTTGTCTGTGTGCTTTGCCTGTCGTCTGCCGGACGCGTCATCATAAAAGCTTGTGAAATCAACATCTCGGAATATTCCCGGGTGGGCTCCGTAATCAGCATCCAGCCCCCGGGAACCAGACAGTGCATCAGGTTTTGGACGACGGCGTCCGTATCGCGCGCATTATTGAGCATCCCTGCGGCGATGACGATATCGGCGCTTTCGTGGTTCAGCCCCTGCTCGCCCAGATGCTGGTCGATATCGACAATCCGACAGCGAACCCAGGGACAGTCCTGATAACGTTCGTGCGCAGCCGTAATAAAAAAGCGGGTAATATCCGTAAACAAATAGTCCGGCCGCAGTCCTTGAGACACCAGCGGCTGCAAGCGGCTTACGACCGTATCCGTCGTTGCTCCGGTTCCGGCGCCGACCTCAAGAATGCGCAAATCGGAGGAGGCTTCTCCTTTGTCTGCCCATTTTCTTGCGGCGATGCGCACGACGGCTTCGGCGACCGCCTTGTTCAAGTAGCGCGCCACGGCTGTTTCGCGGTACAGCGCATGAGCGATGTCCATCCGCCCCTCGGGAAACAGCAGCAACGCGGCTTGCTGCTCATCGCGCAGCAGGCGCGGAAGCTGCTTGGCGTTGGCCGTCAGGTAGTCGATAATGCTGCGCGGGCCGAGCTTGCCCTCCCAGGCTTGCAAAGCCGCATGCCAGCGCCGCTCCGTGTCCTCCTCCGTTAGCAGCTCCCGGCAGGCGTAATCGCCCTCTCGCCGCTCCAGAAAGCCGCGTTCGGCCAGAACGTGCAGCCAGCGCGCCACCAGGCAGGCATGGCGGGGAGCCGCCTGCGCTGCGGAGACGATGTCGGACACGCCGTAGCGCGCGCCGGGCACGTTCAGCGTTCCTTGCGATTGCAGCGTATACAGCATGGACGACAAGGCGGCCGCGTCCAGCCGTTCGACGCAATCGCTCACCTGCCGCGCGTCCAGGCCGCGGATCTCCGCTTCCGCTGCTGCCGTGCAGCCATACACGTCATGATCCATGGCTTCCCGGACGACATGCGCAGCGGCTTGGGTTTGCTCCGGCCGGTCCTCCTGCAAAGCGGCCTGCACGATGGCATCCAGCGCAAGCGGCGGCTGGCTGCGATGCGAGCGCAGGAGCGGATAACCAAGCGCATGCGTCCACTCCTGCCACTGGCGGGCGCACAGCAGCTCCTGCTGCGCCCTGGTGTCGGCGGAGCCTTGTCCTTGCATCCCCTGCATCAGCTCGCCCATCGCCAGCAGATCTCGCCCGATCGCCTGCGGCCATTGCCGGCGCAAAATGCTGCTATAGGTTGCTGTAGCGGCCGAGCCCAGATAATGCGAGCTATCTTCCGCTGCATGCGCCGCTGCGAGCTCTCCGGCAATATCGGCAACATCGGGCACGTGCAGGCGGGGATGCCATACCACGGGGCCGTGGGTATCGACGAGCGACAATCGCCCGGCCGCCGTGCCGATCGTTACGCTGTGCAGCAAATGAAGGTAATGATCGGGATCGTTTGGATCGACTTCATTGTGCGCCCTGACCGTAATCGGCATATGCCCGAGCTGCCCGACCAACAATTGAAACGGCCCTTCGTCGCGGATCACATGGCTAATCTTCCATGGACGAATGGACGGCAGCGCTTCAAGCAAAATATGCATCAGCGGGTAAGAAACCTGCGTGGCGCAGGCCGCATCGAGGTAAAGCGCCTCTTGCTGCTGTAGCAAAGCGCGCGCGGCCGCGATGAATCGGCGCACGGCAGGCAAATGAACGTACAGATCGCCAACCGCGTAGCAGACGCCGTTTTGCCGCGCCCTTCGCAGGCAAGCAGCCACATCTTTATGGTGAACCGGATGCTCCTGGATCACATGAATGCCGCGGTCAAGCAGCTTGAGGGACAGGTCGGTGCCGCTGCCGCCGACAACCTCGGAACGCAGCACCACGCAGGCCAGATCGATGTCCGCGGGGAGCTGCGAGACATCGGTATACAGTGCAATGCCGTGCCGCTCCGCGCAGTGCCGGGAACGATCGCTGCCTTTGGCCAGCAGGCCAACTAATTCAAAACGGTGCGGCATGGTCTCGATGGCTTCCAGATAAAACTGCCCGAATCTGGAGCCGCATACGAGCGTGCGAATTTTGCGATTCATGGCTCACCTCAACTCTATTTCCGTAATCGAATGGGTAACGGCGATATGCCGCTCGCTTAACGCAGCGATCATCTTGATCGGACTTACGCCTTCCGCTGCTGTAAAACAGCCGGAGGTTCTTTGGTCATCTTGCACAAGCAACCGGGCGGCCTGGGCCGCCACGATGCCGGACAACGTATTCCAGTCCCCCGGATACACCAGGCTGGCCACCAACTGCTGCGATTTCCCCCCTTTGCTTCCGGTCGCGACCAGATGGAACAAGGTATAGTCGTCTGCGCCGCTGCCGGCTGCGCCGAACTTTTCGACCAGCATGCGGGCTGACGCCCTTTTTTGCTCCTCAGTTTTGTATTGCTCAAGCGCCTTGATCGTGATAAAAGCTTGAAGCACCGCCTTGTTCGGGTAAGTATTGTAAAACCAGGCGGAGCGTATTGGATTGCTTTGCGCCATCGCCAGAAATTCGTAGTTCAATATCGGGTAGGCATCGCGCCGTCCTGCGGGAGAAGGCAGCGTGTAAACGCTGTGCACCGGCCGGTCGGCCCGCCTGGCCGCTCCATCGCAGCAATAAAACATCCCGCTGCCGGTATCGTCCTGGATGCTGCACACAATGTCATAGGCGGCGTTGAAGGAAAAGCAGCCGTTGCCGGCAAAAAACAACTCAAGCAACTCCATACGGTCAAAATACGTCTGCGCCGCAAACGCCGGAAACAGTTCCGATAAGCCGGGATATACCCCGGCCGAGCTGACAAACGTTAGCTGCTTTGCTTGGATTTCATGCTGGTTTTTCAGCAATAAGCGATAAAATGGCTCGTCTCCCGATACGTCCACGTAGTGGGCGGATTGCTCCAGCGCTGCAGCCGCTACGCGGTCCACAATATGCTTCGCCGGCCCCGCGCAATTGATGACGACATCGCACATGCCGCAAAAACGGAGCAGCGAATCGGGGTCAAAAGCATCCGCATGGACAAAGTCGATGCTGGCGGACGCGTGCGCGTATTGTTCGCGCAGCTTTTCCGGGTTCCGCCCTCCAAGCGCGATCCGGCAGTCGGAGCAAGCGAGCAGAGCTTCGACTGCCCCTCTGCCCACCGCTCCGCCGGCTCCCACGATGCCGATCGTTGCTCGCTTCGTCATGCCGCTCTCTCCTCCTTGTCGTGTCATAACACACCTTCTTCATATACGCCCGTCAGATCGTCTGCGGGAGTTTCTGTTTGAATGATCCGGGCAAGCTGAGCGATGGTCGGAGCCTCGAACAGATGCTGCAAAGACAAATCGATGCCGTACCGCTCTTTGAACAGATTGAGGAACTGAATGGCGCGCAAGGAATCCCCTCCCAGTTCAAAGAAGCTGTCGTCAATGCCGATCTGCTGGGCGCCCAGCACCTCTTCCCAGACGGCGGCCAGATGCCCTTGCGTTTCGGTTGAGGGCGCGACACGCGCTTTGCCGGCCGGTCGCCGGGCTCCTTGGCCCAGCGCGGCCAGCGCTTTTCTGTCGACCTTGCCGTTGACCGATAAAGGAAGCTGCTCCAGCCGGGCCCACATGGCCGGGATCATGTAATCCGGCAGCTTGCGCCGCAGCGCATCCGCCAGCTGCTCGGCCTGGAAGCGGCTGACCGCTCCGGGCGCTTGCGCCACGATCAGGTGCTGGCCGAATGCGTCGGCAACGCTCCAACCGGCTGTCGCTACGGTCGATCTTGCGAATCCCGCTTGCTGCAGCAGCTCGCGCCAGCGGTCCGCCGGGAGCAACGGCAGGCAGCTCGCTTGGCGCTCATCGTCCAGATGGCTGAAGCCGTCTTCGAAGAACCCTACGGTAGTCAGCATCAAGCGGTTGTTGCGGACAGCTTCGACGAAGATCAGCTGGCCTCCCGGAGCGAGCAACTGCCGCAGATAAGCCAAGGTCGCCGCCAGGTTCCTGGCCCGGTGCAGCGTATTGTCGGCGATGATCACATCAAAGACATGCGGCTCATAGCCTTGCTGGGACGGGCTGCGGTTCATGTCGAACAGGCCGTATTCGAGCGGGGCCGCTTCCCCGCATTGCTGTTTGATTTTGTCCGTGAAAAACGACGATTGATCGGCCACCATGTACCGACCCCGGCCGGCAGGCAGAACAGGCGCCAGCGTGTCCGTCAGGCCGCCGGCCCGCGACCCGATTTCCAGCACCCGCAGCTGCCGATCTGCCGGAAAAGCATGAACGGCGGCGCGAAACACCTCGCGAGACCAGGCGTTGATATCAGGCCGGGCCAGATTAAATGCGCTTAACGTTTCCGGCGTGAGGAAAGCCGGTTCGGCAAGAAACAGCTCCTGCGGTTCGATCTCGCCGATCAGCAGACTGATGATGGAGGCATGGCCTCGTTCGAACAGGGCTTGCAACGCTTGCGCTTTCTGCAAGAGCGCGGGGAAACGCTCCAGCTCGCCCTGCGCCTGCCGGACGGAGGCGCATCCGTCGCCGTCGACCAGCGGCTGAACGTTGGCATAACGGCCATCTTCCCCTAAGCAAAGCAGCTCCTCCTCCGCAAGCACATGCAGCCAATGCGCAAGCAAGGTGCGATAACGCGGATGCAATTGCCCGCGCTCCATCAATTCTTCAACGTTGCAGCGCTCGCCGGCGACCGCAAACACACCCAATCTGTGCAGCGCGCGGCACATGACCGCCACACTGATTTGTTCCAACTGCTGCAAAAAGGCCGCTGCGGCATGCGGATCAACAGGAGCAGGCAATTCCCTGGCCCGCCGGCCGGCGCTGCCGATCGCTTGCCAGCACGCCTCGCTTGCGGCCGGGTCGGCAGTTTCGATTTCCAGCCATGGCGTCCCTGGCGCCTCGTCAAGCACGACAAAACCCGTCAGCTGTCGCTCGTCAGGCGATTCGCCCGTTACGCAAACGACCGCTTCCTTGATCCCGTCGCACCGGATAAGCGCCGCTTCGATTTCGCCCAGTTCCATGCGGTGGCCTCTGATTTTCACCTGATCGTCTTCCCGCCCGAGAAATTCGATGCGGCCGTCCGGCCAATAACGGCCATAGTCGCCTGTGCCATACAGCCGTTCGCCTGTGCGCGGATGGACGACAAACCGTTCGTTCGTCCTGGACGCATCCTGCCAATAGCCTTGAGCAAGCCCGATACCGCCGATATAAAGCTGGCCGGGCACCCACACCGGGCAATCCCCCATGGATTCGTTCAAAATATGATAGCGCTGATTGGCCAGCGGGTAGCCGTAAGGAATGCTCTTCCATCCCGGATCGACTTCATCGATCGGGTAGAAGTTTGACCAGATCGACGCTTCGGTAGCTCCCCCCAAACCAACAACACGGGTGTTGCGGCTATAAGCTTTGATCCCGTCAGGCAAATCCAGCGGAATCCAATCGCCGCTGAGCAGCACCAGACGAAGCGCTGGCGGCATCGTGGCCCCGCGCCCTGCAGCGTGCTCCAGCAGCATTTGCATCAAGGCCGGCACCGTGTTCCAGACCGTCACCTGCTCGCGCTCCAGCCATTCCAGCCAGCGGGCAGGGTCTCTGGTCCTGTCGGCTTCCGGTATGACGATCGCCGCCCCTGCGGCCAACATCCCGAAGATGTCGTACACCGACAGGTCGAAATTCAGATTCGACAAAGCCAATACGCGGTCTTGCGGACCGACGGCAAAGCGGCGGTTCACATCGAGAATCGTATTGACCGCGCCCCGGTGGTCGATCATCACGCCTTTTGGAACTCCTGTCGAACCGGACGTATAGATCACGTAGGCCAGATGCTCTGCTTGCGAACTGCTGCCCTTCCGCTTGGTTTCCCCGTTCCCGGGAGCGATCAGATCGACATAAAGCCGTTCAACGCCCTCCGGCCAGGTCAATCTTTCCTCCAGCCAGGACTGGGTCAGCGCTACGGCCACACCGCTGCTGCGCATGATCTGCCCCAGCCGCTCTGCCGGATGCGTTGGATCAAGCGGCAAATAAGCGGCTCCGGCTTTCAAAATACCGAGCGCGGCGACGACCTGCTCCCAGCCTTTCTCCATCATGACCGCCACAAGCGTATTTGGCTTGGCGCCTCTTTCCATCACCAGTTGGGCCACAGCATCCGAACGGCGATCCAGCTCCTCGTAAGTCAATGTCCGGCTTGCGCAAATCACGGCCGGGGCATGCGGCTGACAAGCAGCCTGCTTGACGAACAATCCGTCGAGCGTGTCCGCGGATGCGGGCGCCTCCGTGCTGTTGGCTGCCATGCGCGCTTCCAGCCGCGGAACGGCAATCAGACTTGGCGTGAGCTCACGCCATACGTTCCGATCCTCCGTAATACGCCCGAGCAGCTGAACGTACGCAGCAAACATATCTTCCAGCAACCCTGACGGGAAAAGCCCTTCGACGGCATCCCAAATCAGCAGCAGCTCGCCGTCTTGCTCCACCACCTGATGGTCGAGCCACACCTGCGGCGTTTGGGTAATGTTGTAGACAAGTTTGCCCAGCCACTTGCCGCCGGAGCCGTCTTCGCCCCATTGATCGACGCCAAGCGCGCTGGTGAAGACGACCGGCATTGCCGCTCCCTGACGGTCGCCGTGCAGCTTCGCCAGTTCGCGTTGTACGTGCACGCCCCCGACGTGAGGATGATCCAAATCGTCCCAAAGCTGCTGCTGCACGTTGCGCGCCCGATCGAGGAACGATGGGCCCGTGGACGGATCGACGGCGAGCAGCGTCAGCGAAGTAAAGTCGCCTACAAGCTCGCCCACTTGCGGATGAAGCGGCAGGCGGTTGAATTGGGTCAAGTTGATGGTGAAGGTTGGCCGCCTGCTCCAAACGGCAAGCGCCTCGGCATAGGCCGCCAGCAAAACACCCGAAGGCGTCAAACCCGCTTCGGCCGCCCGCTTTCGCAGCTGCCGCCACGACGCGCGGCTCAGCTTGGCGTCCAGCCGCCGAAACCGCTGCTGGGTAATCGCTTCGGGCGCTTGCGCGAGCGGCAGCTCCGGCGCCGGCGGCAAAGCGGCCAGACGATCCAGCCAATACGCCTGATCTCGCTGGTACGATTCCGATGTCTTGAGCTCCTCCAAAGCGAGGACGTAATCGCGGAAGGACAAGTCAAGATCGGGCAATCGGGCCTCCGGCTGATGATAAAGCCTGGACCATTCGCTTAATAAATGAAACATGCTCCAGCCGTCGAACAGCAGGTTGTCGAAGCTGATATGCAGCCGCACCCGGTTGTCTCCATACAGCGATGCCCGGACATCAAACAACGGCCATTTGTCGGCAGCCAGCAGTTGATGGGACATTTCTTCACGAATGTCGTGCAGATCGGCTTCCGCGGCTTCCGCCGTCTGCTCCCGCAAATCCGTTACCCGGATTCGATACGCCGGCACCTGCTCGAATATGACCTGACGTTGCCCATCCGGCATCACAACCGCTCTCATCATGTCGTGCTGCTCGATCAGCCGCTGCCAGGCGCGGTTGATGCGCTCCAGCTCCAGCCCCGTTCCCTCAAGTTCGAAATAACAGTGGGTCGACACCTGACCCAAGGCGTAAACGCCGCTGCGGCCCAGCCAATACGCCTGCTGAATATCGGTCAGCGGAAACGGTAGATACCGGTGATCGGCATGGGCCGCGATTTGCGGCAACAAGGCGATCGGCTCGCCGCCGCCCGCTGGCGCGTCCAGACTGGCCTGCACGTGTTCGGCCAATCCCGCGATCGTCGGCCCTTCGAAGATGCGCCCCAAGGGCAACGCGACATCCAGCTTCTCCCGCACCTTGGCGCTGAGTTTGATCGCAAGCAGCGAGTCGCCGCCCAATTCAAAGAAGTTGTCGTCCAGACCGATCTGCCCGATGCCGAGAATAGCGCTCCATATCGCCGCCAGCGCTTGTTCGACCGGCGTGCGCGGCGCGGCAAATGGCTTTTCCGCACCGGCTCCCTGTGCCGGAACGGGCAGCGCCTGCCGGTTCACTTTGCCGTTGGACGTAAGCGGCAGCTTGTCTAACGCGATAAATACGGCAGGAATCATATATTCGGGAATTTTTTGACTCAAAAAGCCGGAAAGCGCCTTTGGATGAAAACGCCGAATGCGCTCGGGCGCGCGCGCTGCGATCACATGTTGTCCGTAGACGGCTGTCGCTTCCTGCTCCTCGGGAAAAGCCGCGGCTGCGGCATACTCTTCGGCCTGCAGGAGCTGCCGCCACTGCTCTGCCGACAACAGCGGCTGGCACGTCGCTTGCCGTTCATCCTCAAACCGGGTGAAGCCGTCTTCCAAAAACCCGGTTGTGATCTGCTGCAAGCGGCTGTTGCGGGTCATTTCCGCGGCTACCAGCAACCCGCCGGGCGACAGCAGCGAGCGAATATGCCGCAGCGCGTTGCCGATATGCCGGGCGCGATGCAGCGAATCGGGCGCAATGACCAGATCGTAGCTGTGAGCGGCAAAGCCTTGCGCTTCGGGCGACTGATCGATATCGAGCACGCGGTATTGGACAGGCGCATCCGGTGGCAGTTGGAGCTGGGCCGCAGTCAGGAAGTAGGCGGAGCTGTCCGTGTACGTGTACGAGATGCTGTCAGGAGGCAACGTGTCCAGAAGCGTGTTCGTCAAACTGCTGCTTCTGGCCCCGATTTCCAGTATGCGCACCGGCTTGCGGCCGGCTTGCCCCTGAACCGCTGCGGCTGCCAGGTTCGCCATAAGGCGGCTGCGCAGCTCCAGCCCCGGCAAAGCTTGCATCAGGCGATCCGGCGACATGGAGCCGTCCTCCGAGAAGATCAGCTCAAGCGGATCGACGGCGCCTTGCAGCAAGCTTGCGCCGTGCCCGCCGATTTGCCGGATGCAAGCAAGCAGACGTTGCGCTTGCTCGCTCCGGCTCCAGCTTGCGCCGCCCCCGTCTTCCGGCCCAAGCTGCTCCGGCTCGTTCGGCAGCGAAATTGCATTCGTATAAACGCCTTGCCCATCATCCCGCACGAAACCTTCGTGCTCCATAAGCGCGAGCCATTGCCGCACCAGCGCTCGATAGCGAGGTTGAATCTTGCCTTGGCTCATAAGCGAATCCAACGTGTACGTCTCGCCTGGCCCGACGCAGGCGCCTGCTTGCCGCAGCGCCTGGCACATATAACCAACGCTCAGCCGCTCCAGCCGCTCCCACAATGCCGGGAATTTCTCAGGCTCCACCGGGTCGGGATTGGCTGCAGCCTGCCGGACGGCCTGGCGCCCCGTGTCAACCATGCGCTCCCAGAGCGCATGGACGTCCGCTGCATCGGCGGCTTCCGTGGTCAGCAGCTCCGACTCGCTGCCGGGTTCCGGCACGATATAACCGGCCAGTTGCTTCGTTCCCCGCGGATCACCGTGGGCCGCGACCACAGCTTCCCGCACTCCCTCATGCTGCCGCAGCGCGGATTCGATCTCGCCAAGCTCGATCCGGTGTCCCCTGATCTTGATCTGGAAATCCTTGCGTCCCAAAAACTCCATCGTACCGTCCGGCCAATAACGCCCCAAATCGCCTGTGCGATACCAGCGCGACCCGTCGCGGATCACGAAGCGTTCCGCGCTCAGCGCCGGATCACCCCGATAGCCCAGCGCAACGCCGGCTCCGCCGATCCACAGCTCCCCCGCCGCCCAGGGAGGGCAATCCCGCCCCTTGTCGTCGATGATCCGGTAGCGCTGGTTGGTTAGAGGCTGGCCGTACGGAATCGAGGTCCAATGCTCCGGCAGCGGCAACGCGACATCGAAATAGTTGGACCAGATCGATGCCTCCGTCGCCCCGCCCATCGCGACAAGCCGGCTGTTCCCAGCCGCTTCGCGCAAGCGCTGCGGCAAATCAAGGCCGATCCAGTCGCCGGACAACATGGCCAGCCGCAGCGACGGCAGCGGCGCCTGCTCGCTTTGCGCAGCGACAAGCAGCATATCGAGCAGAATCGGCACGGAGTTCCACAGCGTAACCCGGTGCTCGTGCAGCAGCTTCAGCCAATAGGCCGCGTCCCGGCGCGTCTCTTCGCCAATCAGCACAAGCGACCCGCCCACACCCAACAGCCCGAAGATGTCATAGACGGACAAATCGAAATCGAGCGAGGAGACAGCAAGCATCCGGTCCGCGGGCCCCACACCGTAACGCCGGTTGATATCCGATATCGTGTTCCAGGCTCCGGCGTGGCTGATCTCCACGCCCTTGGGTTCGCCGGTTGAGCCGGAAGTAAAAATAATGTAAGCCAAGCGCTGCGGGTCCGGCATCAACGGTGCGGGCAAAGGTGTTGTCTGGGTCGCTTCGCGGATGCAGAGCACAACACTGTCTGCCGGCCAGGCGACCGCCTGCACCGCGTCCGCGTCCGTCAACACAAAGCGGATGGCCGCTTTGCGATGGATGGAGCCGCGGCGGGAAGCCGGCTGTTCGATGCCGATCGGCACATAGCAGGCTCCGGCCGCCAGAATGCCCAGCACGGCCGCGATTTGCTCGATGCCGCGAGGCAGCGTAACGGCGACGGGATCGCCTGCGCAGACGCCCCGATCGCGCAGGAACGCCGCGATCCGCAAGGCGCAATCGGCCAGCTCGCCGTAAGAGCGGATCTGGCCCGTTTTGCCGTCGATCAGCGCGGTTGCTCCGGGGTTCGCTGCGGCCAGACGGAAAAACTCCGCGTGCAACGCAGCATCCGGCTCCGCAGCCATAGAGGCCTCGCGAGGTGCGTCGTCGCCCACCCGCTGTTCCACAGCCCATAACGCATCGGCCGAAATCTGCCAGTCGCTGTGATCGGCCGACAACTCGTCCATCAGCCGGATGAACGCGCCAAACATCTGATCGATCAGTCCGTCGGGGAACAGCTGCTCGACAGCGTCCCAAGCCAGCAGCAACCCGCCGTCCGCTTCGTAAATTTGAAAGTCCAGCCACACTTGCGGCGTTTGCGAAATCATATACGTCAGCTCGCCGAAAGCTTGCCGGCACGTCTCTTGCATCAGCGGGGTGCCCAGATTGCAAGCGAACACGACCGGGGCAAAATCCCGCTCGCCCTGGCGCAAACGGGCCAAATCGCGCTGGAGCTGCACGCCGGAATACGCCGTATGGGCCGCGTCCCGATGAAACTGCTCCTGCATGTCGCGCACCCGATCCGCAAACGGTTTGGCGATCCCGCAATCGACCTCCAGCAGCAGCAGATTCGTAAAATCGGCAATGACATCTTCAATGCCGGCTTCACCCGTTTCGCGGTCAAATAACGGCACATTGATCAAAAATTGCGACTGGGCGCTCCAGCGGTCGAGCACTTCCGCATAAGCGGTCAGCAGCACCATCGCCGGCGTCACCCGATGGGCGGCCGCCCGCTTTTGCAGCAGCGCCCAAGCCGAGCTGGTCAGAACGTGCTGCCTTCTCCTGAACACGGGAGCTTGGATCGCTTCCGGTCTGGTCTTGAGCGGCAAGCCCAGGGCTGCGGGCAATGTCGGCAGGCGCTCCTGCCAATAGGCGGCTGCCCGCTTCCGCTCCGCTTGCTTGCGGACTTCGGCCTGCTCGATATAGGCGGCAAAGCTCCAGTTCTGCGGAGCCGGGGGCTGGCTGCCCGATGCATAGGCCGCGGCCAGATCGCGCAAACAGATGTGCAGGCTTTGCACATCAGCCACGAGAAGATCGATGTCGAAGTGAAGCCGGGTTCTGCCTTCCGGCAGCAAGCTGAGCTCCAGCCCGGCAACCTCGCCATGCTCTACATTCAGGCGGCGATGGGACAAGCGAGCGCGCACCGCGCTCAGCTGCGCTTGAAGCTCGTCTTCTCGGCAATGCCGCCAATCGTGGACAGGCAGCGCCGAAAAGCAAGGCCGATCCATCACTTCCTGCTGCCCGTCGGCGCGGAATCGGGTCCGCAAGCCGGCATGATGCTGCAACAGCAGCTTCCAGGCTTTTTCCAAACGCTCAGGCTCAACCCCGGTTCCGTCCATCTCCACATAGGCATGGCACCCGACGCCGCCAAGCGGCTGATCGTCGCGTCTGCCGATCCAATAAGCGTATTGCACATCCGTCAGCGGAAAAGGCCCCTTCGCCAGCGGCTGCACGACCGCCTGGTCGGCCCGCTCGCGTGCAGCCGGAGCTTGCTGCCTGCTGCTTTGCAGCACCTGCCACCAGTCCCGCAAACGAGGCGAAGCAATCAGTTCGGCAAATGTCACCGGCAGGCCGGCCCGCCGCAGGCGGCTGACCAGGCGCATGATTTGCAATGAATCCAGGCCCAGCTCGAGCAGGTTTTGCTCATCGTCAAATTCGACAGGCACAGGTAGCATACGTTTGATGTGCAGCTTCACGTCTTCGCAGCATAATGAAGAGGCATCGAAAGCAGCATCTGTGCGAACGAACGAATTATTCATTACGAAATTCCCCTTTCTTTATCTAAACGGGAGCGTTACTTGCTCCGGGCTTTTTCCATGATGGGGGAAGCGATCAGCTCCATGCAGAAACTGCTCAACTTCTCGCGCGTTTCCTCCAGTTCCCGGAAGGGGACGGACATTTCGACAACGCCGGCTCCGGCTTGCAGCCAGGCGCGCCCCTCCTGTTGAAAAATCGTCCGCAGCACCAGCGCGGTATCCATCGCTCCATCGCTGTCCACGGTCATCACACAACCGCTGTACAAATTTCTGGGCTGGGCCTCCAGCCTGCCGATCGCTTCGATGGCGGCTTTCTTCGGAATGCCCGAGGCAGTCACCGCCGGGTATAAAGCATGAAAAGCATGCCAGGCCTGATAACCGGGCTTCAGTTTGCCTTTTAGCCGGGAGGCCAGATGTTGAACCGTCCCCCGGCTGGCCACCGACATGAAATCGTGGACGGAAATGGAACCGGGCTCGCAGACTTGCTCCAGCTCCTCGAACGCCAGCTTGACGGAAACGGCGTGTTCGGCAATTTCTTTCGGATCGCTCAGCAAGTCGGCGCGCAGATGGCCTTGCTCCTCCTGGCTGCGCCCGGCTGATCGGGTTCCGGCCAGAGGGTACGTGCTGACCCATCCCGCCTCGTCGACCTCCACCACCGTCTCGGGACTGAACCCGGCGGCTTGCAGCCCGTCCAGACTCAGCAGGAACGATCGGGCCGGCGTGTTGACTTTTCTTCCGGCGATGTAGCTGGCCACCATATCGAGCTCCCGGCCGAGCGGGATTTTTCTGGACAAGATCACCTTGTGATAGGCGCGCTGCCGAATTTCCTGCACGGCCTTGTCCACGGTTTTCATATAGACATCTGCATTATGCGTAAAGGCCTCGGGAAAGTTGGATTTCCCCCTCTCCAGCCTGCTGGCCCAATCCGGGTCCGTCCCTTCCGCCAAGATTCGCTTCACCAGACTGCCCAGCTCGGCAAGACGGCTGGGGTCCAAGGCTCTGAGCAATACGGCATCATAGGCAAACCGCACCTCCGCTTCGGGGATGAACAGTTTCAGCAAACACGGGTCTTCGGCCAGCAGCGGCAGCCCGTGATGATGCCGGGCCAAGCCGAAATTGGCGATTCCGTAGGCGCGCCAGTTGCGGATCGCAACCTGCGAGAAAGCCTGCTCCATATTGTCGCTTAACGAGGCCTGCCGAAACTGCTGCGTCCGTCCGGCGAACGCCAGCGTCGCCGCTTCGGCATCCACGGAAATCATGGCGCGCACCCCCATCCCCAAGGACAGCTCCGCCCCGTTTTCATAGAGGACATAAGTTTCCTCCAAACCTGATTCTGCGATCCGCGCTGCCGCCGTAAACACGTCTTGGGTAAAACGGAACGTTTCTTCGTGATAAAGCAGCATATCGGGGTCCCGCTCGCGTTTGGCTTTTGCCGCGGCCCGCTGCTTCAACTGCGCTTTATCGATTTTGCCGACGCTTGTCAGCGGCCAGTAGTCGACCAGTTCGATTTGATCGGGAGTTTGGTAACGGGCAATTCCTTTGGCTTGAAAAAAGCGATGAATATCCGGCAAAGCCAGATCGGGGCTGTTCGTGATCAGGCAGGCGCAGCTTCGTTCGCCCAGCTGTTCGTCGGGCAGGCCAATCAGGACAGCCTCCTGAATATCCGGGTGTTCGCATAAATAGGCCTCGATCTCGGCCGGCACGATTTTTTCACCTGCGCGGTTGATCAGCTCCTTGATGCGTCCCCCGACTTGAATGCGCCCGTCTTTGGTCCGTCTGGCCCTGTCGCCGGAACGATAATAGCCGTCGGACGTAAACGATTGGCGGTTTTGCTCGGCAGCCTTGTAGTAGCCCTTGATCGTATAGGGTCCGCTGACCAGCAGCTCGCCGTAAACGCCTGATGCAACGTCGTTATCCGCTTCATCGACGATCCTGATCGCATCATCTCTGGAAAGCGGCCGTCCCTGGCCGCTGTGGATCACATCGTCGGGATCGTCAAGCGAGGTGCAGCAAATCAAACCTTCGGCCATGCCGAACACTTGCTGGAGCTGGCAGTTCATCTCCGGCCTGACGCGCTTGGCCACCGCTTCGTCCAGCAGGGCTCCTCCGGCCTGAATCACCTCCAGGCTGGAAAGATCGCTCGCCTTGTCCCATTCCAGCTCCTCCAGCCACAGCTTCAAGAGGGCGGGCACCAGCGCCGTAATCGTCACCCGTTCCTTCGCGATCAAGGGAAACGCTTCGTCGCAGCTTGTCGTCGCGCACATCACAACTTTGCCGCCGGCAGACAACGTCCCCAGAATGCCCGGACAGCAGAGCGGAAAGTTGTGCGCCACCGGCAGCACGGCCAAATAAACGCTGCGCGAAGTCAGCGCGCAGCGAGCCGCCGCAGCTTGGGCATTAAAGGCATAATCCGCATGCGTGCGCGGAATCAGCTTGGGGACGCCGGTCGTGCCGCCCGACAGCAGCAGCAACGCGGTATCTGCGCAAGCGGGCGGCTCCAGTGCGGCCGCGGGCCTGCCCAGATCGGCCAGGCGCAGCAAGCCGTTGGCTTCTCCGCTGTTTCCGTCGGCGATCACGAAGCGCACCGAAGGATGGTTGCGCACTAACCGCTCCGCCATGTGCCGGTAATCGAATCCGAGAAACACCTCCGGGATCAAATAAGCGACCGGCTGGGCAAGGCTGAATATCCCGTCCAGCTCCTTCTCCCTGTGGGCAGGCAAGGCCAGAACCGGCAGCGCGCCCATGCGAAACAAGGCGAAGCAGGCGACAACGAACGAAATCCGGTTCGGGAGCTGCACGACGACATGATCGCCTTTTTGAATCCCGATGTGGACCAAACCCGCCGCCAGCTCGTCAGCCTTGCGATCCAGCTCCTCATACGTCACTTGCGTTTCCTGTTCGACCAGCGCAACGCGGTCGCGATAGGCTTCCGCCCACCGCTTTAAATGTTCGCCCAGCGTCAGCGGCTCCCAGAAATCGCTCTCTTCGCAGGCGGTTACGCCGCGGTTCTGCCGCTCGTTTTTTTCCAGCATGCAATCCTCTCCTTATCTTTTTCACAATCAAATGAGCTGCCAGGGCTGCAAGGACGCCGCCCCTTAAAGAGCCGGCTCGCCCGCCGCGGCAAGCTTCCAGCCGCTTGTTTGGTGCTGCAATTCCCACAGCCTGGCGTACAGCCCGCCTTGGCCCAGCAGCGCCTCGTGCCGCCCCTGCTCCACGATCCGCCCGTTGTCCAGCACGATGATGTTGTCCGCTCGCACGACCGTTTTCAGCCGGTGCGCGATCATGACCACGGTGCGGCCTTGGATCAGGCGGCCGATCGCCTTCTGCATCTCCGCTTCATTCTCCGGGTCCAGCGAGGAAGTCGCTTCGTCCAGCAAAATGACCGGCGCGTTCTTCAAGATCGCCCGAGCGATGGAAATGCGCTGCTTCTCACCTCCTGACAGCGTGGAGCCGCCTTCGCCGACCAAGGTGTCATAGCCGAGGGGCAACCTCATGATAAAATCGTGGCAGCACGCTTCTCGCGCCGCCGCTTCGATATCTTCCTGCGTGGCATTTTCCCTTCCGTAGCGAATATTGTTGCGAATCGTATCTTGAAACAGATACACATCCTGAAAAACCATCGATATGGCTTTCATCAGCTGTTCCGGGTCGGTGTCGCGCTCATCGCCGCCGCCCAGCAGCACGCTGCCTTCCAGCGGGTCGTAGAAGCGCGCGATCAGGCGGAGCATCGTGCTTTTGCCGCTTCCCGAAGGACCAACGATCGCCGTCAGCGTCCCCTCCTTCATTTCGGCGGAAACCCGGTCCAGCACGATCTGGTTGCCGTAGCCGAAAGTCACTTGGTCAAAGCGGATATCGTGGCGGGTCCGCGGCTCCTTGTCGCCGGCCATCACCGGCTCGTTCAGCAGATTGACGATGCGCTCTCCGGCCATGGCGTCGTATTTGAATGCCGGCAGGCGCATGATCGCAACCGTCAACGGATCGAAGACACGCGTGCCTACGAGCAAAAATGTGGCAAACAGCGGCACGGACATCTGCCCGCCAAGGATCAAATCAACGCCGGTCATCGTGATCACGGACAGGCCCGCTTCCAGAAAGGCGATCGCCACCAGAAAGAAGGGCCCGAGCCCGCCTTCCAGCTTGATGCTTTCTTTCCGGTAACGCTGAAAGGCCTGTTCCAGCTTGGCGAAATGACGACCGCGCAGGTTGTAAGCTTTGATCACTTTCATGCCCGTCAAATATTCCTGCAGCCGGTTTGATTGCAGCAGCCTTGCTTCCGCGTGCCGCTGGCCCATGCGCCGCTCCAGACGGGAGACGCCCCACAGGATCAGCAGCGACACGGGGAATCCGGCCAGCATCGCCAGCGCCATGCGCCAATCGATCAGCATCAGGCAGGCGAAAGCGATGACGGGAACGATCGCGCCGCTGACCAACTGCGGCAGCATGTGGGAGGAAGCCTGCTCCGTCTGGGTAAAATCGTTCATCATCGCATGGCCCAACTCGCCCGCGTCCTTCTTCATCAGAAAGCCAAGCGGCAGCCTGCGGATATGCTCGGCCAACTGCGCCCGACCTGCCGCGGAAGCCTCGTATGTGCCGCGATAGGTCGCTCTGTACGCTTGCCTTTCGACGGCAAACACTAAGGCCAGAAAGAGCGCCATGCCGCCCCAGGCCAGCCACAGCCCTTGCCGGTTCAGACTGGGCTGATCGCCAGCGAAATAACCGTAAATGATGCCGATCGCTGCGCTCAGACAGCCGAACGGCAGCATATAGGTCAAGCTGGCCGTCACCGTCCAGAAGATCGGCCGCCGCATTTTCTCCGGGTTGCCGGCCGTAATATGGCGTATTCGTTCGATCATGTCGCCCGTTCCTCCGTTTTCTCCTGAACTTGGTCGATCTCCCACTGCGTCGACATCCGGTAAGCGTCCCACATGTTGCGGTAGACGCCGCCCCGCGCAAGCAGTTCCTGATGAGTGCCCGCATCGTTCACGCAGCCGTCCTTCATCACAATGATCTGATCCGCTTCGCAGATCGTCGTCAGGCGGTGCGCGATGATCAGCACCGTCTTGCCCTTGATGAGCTCGCGCAGCGCCAGCTGCATGCAGGCTTCATTTTCCGGGTCGGCATAAGCGGTCGCTTCGTCCAGCACGAGAATCGGCGCATTTTTCAGAATCGCCCTGGCCACGCAAATCCGCTGTTCCTCGCCTCCCGACAGGTAGACGCCGCCTTGGCCGATCAGCGTATCGTAGCCCTCGGGCAGCTGCTGGATAAAAGCATGGCATTGCGCCGCCCTTGCGGCCGCATACACTTCCTCCGGGGCCGCTTCCGGCCGGCCGATCGCAATATTGTAATAGACCGTGTCGGTGAACAGGAAGGTGTCCTGAAATACAAAAGCCATCGTATCCATCAGTTCGTCCGTGCCCAGCTCCCGCACATCGGTTTCCCCGATCGCAATGCTGCCTTGCTGGACGTCCCAGAAGCGGGGAATCAACTGGGCAATGGTCGATTTGCCCGCTCCCGAAGGGCCGACCAGCGCTGTAATTTCCCCCTGACGGGCGGTGAAGCTGACGCCCTGCAGCGCATTTGCGCCGGATGCGCCGTCATAGGAAAAGCTGACATTCCGAAACCGCACATCGTAAGCGGACGGCTTCCGGGACATGTCCGGCTCCTGGATGGTCTTTTCGCTCAGGATGTTGTCCATGCGCCTGACCCCTTCGACAATCACATTCAGCGAAGAAGCGAAGTTGCTCAGCTTGAACACCGGCGTGGATATCCCCGGGGCAAGAACAAGGAACAGCATCAAGGTGGCGGCGAAAGCCACATCGCCCGGATCGTGGCTCATGATGAACAACCCGACCGGCAGAATGAAAGTCGCCAGCGACAAGACGATCACTTTAAAAAAGACATAGCCGTTTTGAAAATGGTCCGTGTACTGGAGACTGAAATCGCGGTAACGCACGATGTCTGCGTGGAACCGGCGGAATGACAGAACCGTCTGTCCGAAAATTTTGATCGAAGGCATCCCCCGCACATATTGGATGGACGAGGCATTGATGTTTTCCAGCGCGTCAAAATATTCCTTTAGCCCCGCCTTCGCTTTGGGCCCGGCCATGAGTGAAAACTGGCAAGCGAACCCGATCAGGATCGGGATCACAGAAGCAAGAGCCAACCAGATATTCAGGCAAACCATCGTGACGATCATCGCCACGATCATTACGGCGGTGCTGATCAGATCGGGCAATTGATGGGCGATGAACTGCTCGATGTGCTCGACGTCCTGCTCGATGTTTTTTTTGATTTTTCCTGTTGCATTTTTGTTGAAGTAGCCCAGCGGCAGCCGGCCGATATGCGCCGCCAGCTTGACCCGGATGCTGTAGAGAAGGCGAAAGGCGGCGATATGCGCGCACATCCCGCCCACGTACATCAAGACATACCCAAGCGCCATGCCGGCTGCGCCCCATATGGCCCAGCGAATGATCAAAGAGCCGTCCATGTCTGAACTGTGCGCGGCGTGCCGCAAAAGCTCGGCCATCACCATATAGACGGAGATATAGGGAACAAGCATCAGGATCACGCTGCCCGCCGACAAGATTCCCGCCCAGACCAGAAGCGATTTCTTCTGACCCGCCAGCTCCAAAAGCCGGGGAATCCCCTGTTTGTTGTGAGCGCTCAAAGCCGCTGCGCCTCCTTTCGTTTCAATTCGACCACCTGGTCGCAAGCAAGCCGCGTCAGAACCCGATCGTGCGTGATGATCATGACCGTTTTGCCCGCTTCCGCCAGCTTTCTGGCCCAGGCGGCGACATTCAGCACCCCGTCGGCGTCCAGTCCGCTGGTAGGTTCGTCCAGCACGATCAGCTCCGCATCCGAGCAATACGCGGCCGCCATCGTCACCCGCTGCTTTTCGCCGCCGGACAAGGAGGCCGGATGGCGGTCCCGCAGCTCGCTTAAGCCGAAGGCGTCCAGAGCTTCATACGCCCTTTGGCGAAGCGTGTCGTCCAGCCGGCGGCCCAGCACCAATTCGTTGCCAACGCTGTCGGCATAAAGCTGATAATCGGCGTCCTGCATCACCAGATAGCTGAGGGCGCGCCTGCGGCTTGCCGATAAAGCGGTGTGCCGATCGAGCACCTTTCCTTTGCGCTGGCGCAGCAAGCCGCTCATCATTTTGCCCAAGGTGGTTTTACCCGCTCCGTTGTCGCCGATCAGCGCCGTCACTTGGCCTTTGGGCAGCGCCAGGTTGATTCCGTCCAGCTCCTCGCCCCTTCTGGGGTAACGAAAAGCCAGATCGCGTCCCAGAAAGGCCGGCGCATCAACCGGCAAGGACGCCGCTTGGCCGGTGCTGCCGGCAGCCGTCATATCGGGGTGGCGCAGGCCGTACGGGCGCAAGTCTGCGCACGACAGCCGGGCGAACGCCTCCCGGGTCCAACTGCGGGCGACTTCCCCTTGCTCCATGCAAATAAAGGAATCGGCCACCGCTAAATAGGCATGCAACCGGTGATCACTGATGACGATCGTCGTGCCGTTGTGTTTGAGCCGCAGCAGCAGCTCGACGATCGCTTGCGTCGCTTTCTCGTCCAGATTGGCGGTCGGCTCATCGAGAATCAGCAGCGGCGGCGCAAGCACGGAAGCGGCGGCAATCGCCACGCGTTGCTTTTGACCGCTGGACAACAGGCTCAGCTTGCGGTCCAGCAGTTCGGCAATGCCGAGCAACTGGGCCTGCGCTGCAATCTGGCGAAGCATGTCCTCGCGCGCGAAGCCAAGATTTTCCGCGGAAAAGGCCAGCTCCTCCCGGACATGGTCCATGAAAAACTGGCTGCGCGGGTCCTGAAACACAACGCCCATCCGCTGCGTCCGCTCTTCCGGCGCCAGCAAGGCCGGATTGCGGCCGGCAACCAGCACTTCGCCCGTTAATCTCCCCGGGAAAAAGCTGGGCGCCAGACCGTTGATCAGGCGCAGCACCGTGCTTTTGCCGCAGCCGGAGCGGCCGCAAAGCACGGCGCATTCCCCAGCTTGCACAGACAAGCTGACTCCGCGCACTCCGGTTTCTTCCTCGTCATGACCGTAAAGAAAGGTCACGCCGTTTAGTGCGATCATAAGAGGAGACCCCCCGTCGCATACAGGCCGGCGGCTGCCAGCAGTGCATACAGTCCGGCCGCCAGGCCGTCGATCGCTTTCAAGCCGACAGGCTGGATCGAGGTTCGGCGGCGGGTGCATTCAATGCCCCGCAGCTCGGCGGATGCCGCCAGCTCCGATGACAGCTTCAGACAGCGTACGACCAGCGGCACGAAAAAACATTCGTAGAGCAGCGTCGGCCGTCTGAGCGCACTGTCCCAACGGGGAAAAATCCCCCGCGCGCGAATGCCGTCGCGGATCGCTTGCATCTCGGCGAGCAGGACGGGAAAGAAGCGGAAAAGAATGCACAGCATGACCAGCAGCGGCTTGGGCACCCGCGCCCTTTCCAGCGCGCACATCATACGGCCGGGAGCCGACCCCGTCAGCGCAGCGCCAATCATCACCACAGGCATCATGCGGATGAACGTATACAGGATAATGCCGAAGGTCACGGCATGCCGGGCAGCGACGGACATAAGCGCCGTCATCGCCGCATAGGCCAGAACCCCGTAGACAGCTTGCCGGAGCAGCCGATTGCCCGTCAGGTACAACGCGCTCAGCGCAACCAGAATGTGCAGCTGCACCGCTCCTCGCGCCAGCATGACGAACAGGCTGGCGGCGAGCAGCACAGCGATATGGGTTCGGGGATCGATCGGCATTAGACGAGCTTGGCTTTCTTCACATGTTTTTTCAACAAAGCCTTTCCGGCCATGCATCCTGCGAATGCGCCGACAAACGAGCAAATGCACATCAGGATCACCATGCTTGGCGTTTCATAGTAATACAGCATGTTCTCCAGCTTGGACGGCGTGTAGCTCAGCTTGAGCACGGCCATGTACTGGTCCCGGAAAAAAATCAGCGGCAGCACGCCGCACAACGAATAACTCACATAATAAAGCCCGTAACCGCAAGCGTTGCGCAGCGGATCGCGGTAAGTATCGCTGCCCCACATGACCAGCTCGCAGATCACGCCGAAGACAGTCAAAATGATCAAATATTGGACATAACCAAACGCGACAAAATACAAACCCAGAATCAAAGCGCTGAACAGCAAAATGCCCCGCTTCCCGATCTTGTTGGACATCACCATATAGATGGGACCGTTCAACAGCGCCGTCAAGCCGCCTCCGACCAAATACCCGAGCGGGTGGGCAATCATGCCGACGATCGTGATGACAATCAGCATGACGACATTAAAGATGGCGAGCGTGATGAAATCCCTCATTTTCCATTTGTTGCTGACTTCCGTGTGCTGAACTTGCGTGGATGCTTGCATAATCATTCCTCCTGTTTGAGTTATATCAAATAAAAAAGTTTTATAATCGTAATAAATACGATTATTGACCTATGACGATAATCATATTGATTTATTCAATTGATTATGATTATCATTATCACATGGTATATATTTACTTTAATTTTTTCTTCTGCCTCCGGTCAATACAGTCGAGAGACTTCCGACTTATCGTGGCATCTTTTCGTCCAATCGTGGTATGGAAGGTGGTGAATGTGAGATGAAGGACATCATGACGGAAGTGTACGTCCCTTGTCTGGTGGCCAATGGCTTTTATCCCGATCACTGCAACGCGCAATATTGCAGCGAAGGAACCTGCTATACCTTGGCCTCCGACAAAGGAAAAGGCCACTTCTGGGCCTACTGCCATCACAATTTGTTTTCCGTGTATGTGCAGGATTTTGTTTTTTATGAAGACTTGTTTTTGCAATACCAGCAGCCCGACTATATCAGCATCAACTACTATGATTCCGTTTCCGGGGAAGAACTGGAGCCGGGCAACCGGCTGTCGTGCGACTTCATTAAGGGGCATATGAGCTGCGGCAGTCTCTATCAAGCGATCTATCACAAGCATGTGCCCATTCGCTCCACGGGCATCGTCATTATTCCTGAATTTTATGAAACCTATTTAAAAAACAAATATCCGGGAGAATATGAGGACCTGCGCTCTGCTTTTATGGGTGTAAATGGCCTGGGGGATTTTCCCGAGCTGGTGTTGCTGTTGCGGCAAATCAGGAATTATCGGGGCACCGGCATAGGCGCCAAGCTGTTTTATGAGGGCAAGGTGGCGGAGGCACTGTCGCTTATTGTGGAAAAAACGAAGCCGGCCGCAGCGTCTTATGCTTATGCAGCGCGCAGCTTGTCCGGTCAGGATCTGGACAATTTGGCGTTCGTGACCGCCTACATCGACGATCATTTTGCTGAGGAGCTTCACCTGGAACCGTTGGCCCGCATGGCCTGCATGGGGATGACCAAGCTGAAATATTCGTTTAAACTGGCGACGCAATGTACGATCACGGAATATATTCAGAAAAAACGGATGCACTGTGCAGAGCAACTGCTCGCCAACTCGGAGCTGAACATCAACCAAATCGCCCAGTCGGTCGGCTATAAAAATTCCAGCCGCTTTTGCGAGTTATTCCGCAAGCATACCGGCGCAACGCCCAACGAATACCGAAAACTGACCAAATCGATCCTATCCATGTCAACGAAATGAGGAGATCCTGTTGTCCACTTATCCCCAAAACGGCGCATGGCTGCTGGCCCAACCTGACGCTCAAGATCAAATCCGTCTTTTTTGCTTTCCCTACGCAGGCGGAGGCGCTTCCGTGTATAGAGGCTGGAAGACGGCGCTGCCTCCCGCTGTAGGCGTATACCCGGTGCAGCTTCCGGGGCGGGAGAACCGCATGGCGGAACCTGCCCTGTGCGATATGGGGGAATTGGTGCCAGCGATCGCCGCAGGCATCGCCGGGCAGATCGACCGCCCGTTCGTGCTGTTTGGCCACAGCATGGGAGCGCGAATCGCTTTCGAACTTGCGCGCCATCTGCGCCAGCATCGCGGCGTCCAGCCTTGCCATCTGATTGTCGCCGGCAGCCGGGCTGCGCACATGCGGGAGCCCCAGCCGCTCCATCATCTGCCCCCTGACGAGTTTGTGCAGGAATTGCGCCGGTTTTCAGCCACGCCCGAGGAACTGCTGCAGCACAAAGAGCTGATGGAATTATTTTTGCCAACCTTGCGTGCGGATTTTACCGTTGACGAAACCTATGTATGTGCGGAAGCGGCGCCGCTGGATTGTCCGATTACCGCATTTGGCGGTACGGAGGATGCCGAAGCCGGCCAAAACGAGCTTGCAGCCTGGGCAAGCTACACGCGCGCCGAGTTTTCGCTGGAAATGATCCCGGGGGACCACTTCTTCTTGCGGACGAACGGAGTTCCCCTCTTGCGCTCCCTTGCCCGGATCCTGAATCGGCATTTGGTGGCGCAACGATGACGCGGTCCTACCTATCGACTCTATGGTTCAACGAAGGTGCTTGTTGTCACTGTACTGTTGTGCAGCAAAAAAAAGCCGTTAAAAAAGGCTAACCCGTCATCTCAGGTTAACCTAATAAATGCGAAAATCCCCCGGCGCCGGGGGATTTTCATTGTTATTTTAGGACTCACGTATCTTTCCAGGCAACGGCGCGCTGCGAAACCCGTCCGGGTTTGCGGCCTTTCCGCTTCGATGCTATCAGGAAATCCCGTATGCGTACACGATGACCAAAGCCGCTGCAAGCAAAGTAAGAATAAAAGCCGGCACCGCTTGTCCAACCGGATGTTTGACCCTGAAATGCGACAGGCAGGCTACCAGCATGGTGATGCCAATCCACACGCCCGCCCATGCGGCGGCAGCCGAATACCAGTAGCCGATCAGCAGCCCTGTTGCTCCGATCAACTGCACGATCCCCGTAATTACGCGGAACCATTGCGGCAGCCGGATCGAGTTGAACATGTCCACATGATTTTTGGCGCCGGCCAGCTTGCTTCCACCGGCAAACGTCATAGTGATGAGCAGAAAACTTTGCAAAATAACAAACACGATAAACATAAGTCGCTCCTTCCTGTTCGTCCAAGCCACTCATAGGGATTGGTAGCTGTCCCCGTCCTAACTTCGTGCAGCTTACTTCAAGTATTTGCCCGTAATCGATTGCTCCGCGTCGACGATTTGCGTCGGCGTGCCCTCGAACACCACCTGTCCGCCCTTGCTGCCTCCATCCGGGCCCAGATCGATGATCCAGTCCGCTTGGCTGATCACCTCGAGGTTGTGCTCGATAACGATCACCGTGTTGCCGGCGTCCACGAGCCGGTTCATCATCGCCAGCAGATGGCCGATATCCGACATATGCAGGCCGGTCGTCGGTTCGTCCATCATGTAGATGCTGCCCTGCTTGTGCAGCTCGCTGGCCAGTTTGATCCGTTGGCACTCCCCGCCCGAAAGCGTGCTAAGCGGCTGGCCGAGCGTGATATAGTTCAGACCAACGTCGCTTAACGCTTGAAGCTTGCGCACCACCTCTTTCAACTGGAAAAAATCCAACGCCTGCTCCACCGTCATCTCCAGCACTTCGGCAATCGACTTGCCGTTCAGCTTGTACGCGAGCACCTCTTCCTTAAACCGCCTGCCCCCGCATACTTCGCAGGGCAGCTTCACACTTTCCAGAAATGCCAGGTCCGTGTACACAACGCCAAGCCCTTGGCAGTTCTCGCAAGCCCCCTTCGAGTTGAAACTGAACAAACCTTGATTCACCTTGTTCGCAGAAGCAAACGCCTTGCGCACATCATCCATAACCCCCGTGTACGTCGCCGGATTCGAGCGTGTCGACACCCCTACCGCCGATTGGTCGATCACGATCGCCTCTGGATGCTGGCTGAGGAACACTTCGTTGATCAGCGTGCTTTTGCCCGAGCCGGCGACACCTGTCACGACAGTCAATACACCGGTTGGAATATCTACGCTTACATTGCGCAGATTGTGCAGTTGGGCGTTCTGGATCGACAGCTTGCCGGACGGCTGGCGGCAATCGCGCTTCAACTGCAGCGGCCGCTTCATATGCGTGCCAGTCAGCGTACCTGCTTCCAGCAAGCCCTGGAAGCTGCCTTCATACACGATCGTACCGCCGCGGCTGCCGGCGTAAGGTCCGACATCGACGATATGATCCGCCAGCTTGATCACATCGGGATCATGCTCGACAACGATCACGGTATTGCCCTTGTCGCGCAGCTTTTGCAGCAGCTCGTTCAGCCGGTGCACATCGCGGGGATGCAAGCCGACGCTGGGTTCGTCAAAGATGTAGGTGACATCGACCAGACTGCCGCTCAGATGCTTCACCATCTTGACGCGCTGCGACTCGCCGCCGGACAGCGTATCCGTCTCGCGGTCCAACGTCAAATAGTCAAGCCCGATGTCCACCAGATGCTGCAGCCGCTCCGTCAGCGACTTGACGATCGGCGCGGCGACCGGGTCGTCCATCTCGCGAATGACGCGGATCAACTGCCCTACCTCCATCGAAGACAGCTGTGCAATATGGTGTCCGTGGATTTTGCAGGCCAGCGCGGCTTGACTGAGCCTTGCGCCGTGGCAGCTGTAGCAAGGGCCTTCGGAGATGTATGGCGCAACCGTTCGTTGCGTGCGTTCGGACATCGTTTTGAGATCCCGCTTGATGTACTTATTGGTGAACTTCTCGATGAACCCTTCGACGGTAATATTGATATCCTTCCCGCCAAACTGCACCTTCACCTTTTTGGCTTTGCTGTACAGCAGCTGCTCCAGTTCTTCGTCCGAGTAGTCGTTCAGCTTTTTATCGGGATCGAAAGGACCCGACTGCACGACCATCGTCCAATCAAAGCCGTTCACTGAATAGTCCGGCAGCATGATGGCCCCTTCATTCAACGACTTCGACTTGTCCAGCGCCTTGCTCATATCGACGCAAAGGCTGCGGCCCAGCCCGTTGCACTCGGGACACATGCCTTGCGGATCATTAAACGAAAACATGTGCGCTTGTCCCACATAGGGCTGACCGATGCGGGAGAACAGCAGGCGGAGAATCGGAGCGATATCGGTAATCGTGCCCATCGTGGAATGCGAACCGCCGCCCAGCCGTTTCTGATCGACAATCACAGCCATGCTCAAGTTCTCGATCGCATCCGTATCTGGCTGCGGCACACGCGGCAGAAAATTGCGCACGAACATGCTGAAATTTTCATTCAGCAAGCGCGTGGACTCGGCCGCGATCGTATCGAAAACGATCGATGACTTGCCCGATCCCGATACCCCGGTGAAAATCGTAATCTTCCGTTTGGGGATGCGCAACGATACGTTTTTCAGATTGTTTTCCCTGGCTCCCGAGATGACAATATGCCCCTGATTAGATTGACTCATGCCTAACATCCTTCCGAATCGTGTTCATTTCGATTGCGAATTGCTTTGCCGGATCGCTCCAAGCAGGTCAACCGGCTGCAAACTGCGTGCAGTCGGTCGGATGTGCGGTCAAGCGGCGGTTACGGCTCCAGCACGCTTTCGAACTTGCTGAACCAGTTGCCCCAGCCGTATCTGGCGCCTTCCAGTCCTTGCACATGGGAGAAGCCGGTTTGTTCGAGATGAAGGTTCACCTTGCCGTCCCCCAAATCCTCCAGCGTCCAGGTGACGGTATGCTGCTCCCCGCCGCTGGCAAACGTATAGGACAACCGGCTCGGCTCGTCCACGACCAGCACTTCGCCTTCAATAATTCCATTCCACCATTCGGTCGGCTCGGTGCGAAACTGGAACCGGTGCCCGACGACCGGCTTGAAATCATTGTCCATGATCCACTTGGCCAGCTTGTTGGAATCGGTTAAAGCGGCCCAGGCCTTCTCAATCGATGTCGTGTACTGAAAATCCAGAGATAATGCTAAACTCATGGTTGTTCCTCCTCAAAAAGTTGGTTTAAGCGCAGCATATTCATGCTCCAAAACTTGCTGTAAAAAGCGAGCCAATTATGAATTTCTCGAAGTGGAGCGGCGTTGAGCCGATACCGCGTTTCTCTGCCGATTTTTCGGTCCATGACCAGTCCGGCTTCTTTCAGGATGGTCAGATGCTTGGATACGGCTGTCCGGCCGATGTGAAAATGCGCCGTTAATTCATGCAGCGGCAGCTCCTCTGCCTCGGCCAACAGACGAATCAACTGGCGTCGGGTTGGATCTGCAATGGCGTCAAATACATCCCGCGGCGGGTTGTTTTCGCTCACAACACCCTCTCCTAAGTATTTTGGGTTGACTCCCGTATTGGACACCTTTTGGTGACGTTTTGATTGTAGGACACCATATGGTGTCGTGTCAACAACATTTTTTATTCCGACGGTTAGTATGCCCCATTGGGCTTCCAGATTGCATGCTGAAAAAGCCGCGGCGCGATATCGCCGAAGCTTGATGACGCTAACTGAGTTGCCGTTTTCCTTATGGTTTGCCGGGCAGCCGGAAGGCCGACAAGCGCGCCTCCAGCGTGTCCCAATGAGGGGTTGATCGGTTCGCTTGGCGCTTCCACCGGCCTGCCGCTTCGAGCAAAGCGGCCAGTTCCTCGAATGAACCGTCGATCCGCTTGGCAACCGGCATCCGGTGGTACAAGCGAAGCAGCCAATAGGCCAACCGCTTTTGCTTGCGAAACAGCTTGGCCTGGCCGGCCGGCGTCAGCGTGTAGCCGAGCGCCTCCAGCACGTCGAAGCCTTCGCTTGCAGCGGCTACCGCTTGCCGGAGCAGCTGCTTGTCTTGGGCGAGCGCTTGCGGTTGTCCATTTTTGACGAACAATGCGGCGTTCAGCGACAGGATCGGGATGATGTGATTTTTCAGCCAAGCGTCGATATCCGGGTGGAAGGTCAGTTGGTAGCGGGTTGGGGCAAACGCTTGCTCCAGCAGCGGGCGAAACGGTAGCGGACTGTCCAGCCCGCCCAGCACCATATGTCCGCCGCCGCGGACGCACACAATACGCCCCTGCTCCCGCCGGCCGCCGCTAAGCTGGAAGCCAAACGCAACCTGTTTCGCCGCAGGGCTCAGAGCCTGGAGCCGGTCGAGCATGGTACGCGCATCGGCATTGTTGCCAACCAGCACGATATGGCGGCTGTCGTTGGCCGCAAGGGCAGGCAGCACTGCGGGAAAATCCGCATAGGTCATCACGACGAAAATCAGATCGTAGCGATCCTCCACTGCCAGTGAGCGAATCACACGAACCGGATCGACCGTTGTGGTCAACTGGAAATAATGCCGAATGACGATGCCGTTTTGCTCCAGCTCCTCCGCCCGTCTGCCTCTGGCCAGCACCGTGACGTCGTGGCCTCCCCGGATCAACACATGGGCCAAATAACTGCCCAAGACCCCTGCGCCGTACACCAATATATTCATCCAAACTCCCCCTGTTCGCTGATAACAGTTGTTGATTTATCAACACTTGTTGATTATATTTAGTGTATCAACCTGATTGCATCGCCACAATCGTTAATCGATGGGCTTTTGTCGATTAATCAACAACATGCGGACAATTGTTCAGAGGATGTGAATACCATGGACCGGCGGGTTTCTAAAACGCGGGAAGCGATCTTCACCGCTTTCGTCGCACTGCTGAGGGAAAAAGAATACGAGCGAATTTCCATCAACGAAATTGCCGAACGGGCCAACGTTAATCGGGGAACCGTTTATTTGCATTTTGTCGACAAGGTCGATTTGCTGGATCAGTGTATGGACATCTACTTGCAGCAACTGTACGCCAGCTGTTTTCCCGAGGATGCCGCACTGCCGCCTGCCGCGCCCTCCGCGCTGCTCCATACGCTTACCTATCTGGAACGGCATTCCGATCTGTATACCCTGCTCCTGACCAATAAAGGCACACTGGCGTTCCGAAGCCGGCTGACGAAGATCATTATTCAAAGCATCGAAGAGCAAATTACTGCAATCGGGCTGCCTGCGGGAACCAACCGCGAGATCATGGCGCAATTTCTGTCCAGCGCAATCGTCGGCCTGCTGGAATGGTGGATCGTCAATGCCATGCCGTATCCGGCGGCAACGCTCGCAGAGCAATTGACGATGCTGCTGCTGCGTCATCTGCCGATGCCCGCCCAAGCGGCCGACGAGCCGTTCCATCCGTAGCGATGATTGATGAGGGACAAGCTGTCGTTTGACCATGCCCAACTCAAAAAGCCACATCGCTGCGGCTTGGAGTGTGCGTTATTTTCATTTCATTTGATGCTTCTGCAACCGTTATCGGGACAAACAGTAAAACAAAATCGCTTGCTGTACATGCAGCAACGACTTCTTGAAGGCATAACCGACAAAAAAATCGGAGGCGATCGCATCTTCGCTGACCTCGGCGCCACGGACAAACGGCGGGCATGGGTTCAGCAAAGCATGAGGTTTCGCCAACTCCATGCGCTCGCGCGTGATCTGATAACGGCTGAGGTAGTCGCGGGTGAGGAACGCTTCCGGCAATGAATCGGTCAATACGATATCGCTGATCGCCAGCGTCTCCTCCAGATCGGTCCGGTACGTATAACAAGCCGATGGTTCGGCCAGCGCCTGATCTCCCATGCAGACATGGTTGAAGCGCAAGTGAAGCACCTGGGCGATTTCGGCCCACGAACGGGCGATGTTGCCGGCCGGCCCAACGAACGTATACGTCAGCTCCCGAAAATCCGCTCTGAGCTGGCTGATCGCATACAAATCGGCGAGAATTTCGCAGGGATGATTGTCGGCACTCATGGCATTGATGACCGGGATGGGCGCATGCCGGCCCATTTCCTGCATGGTGGCGAACTGAGGGTGTCTGACGACGATGCCGTCGGCCCAATTGGCGATGTACGACACCGTATCCCGCAGCTGCTCCGGGCGGTCCAGCGTCTCGGGCGGGAACAAAGTGCAGGCTCCGCCCAAGCTGCGGATGCCCTGCTCGAACGTCAGACGCGTTCTTACACTGGTGGTCGGGAAAAACAGCACAAAATGCTTGTCCGCAAGCAAGTGGCCCAGTTCGCTTAATTGCAGTCTTCGCGTCAGCTCGAAAATGTCCGCGATATGCTGCGGCGAAAGTTGTTGGATATCCAGCAAGTGCACAAAGTCTCCCCCTTATCTTTTTGGCATCCGACGTTGCGCCTGCCCTGGCTCCCAGCGGTGCTGCTTGCTATTGAGCAAGCGGCTCCTTGTCGGCCGCAAGCAGCAGGAACATCGGTCGGCGCATTTCTTCCTGCCAGGCCGGCTGGCTGTTCAGCATGTCTTGCGTTGGCTGCAGTTCGGACAGCTGTCGCAAGCGAAAACCGCAAGCCAGCAGCGTGTTGATATATGTGGCGACGGTGCGATGATATTTAATGACGTTAACGACCAGAAAATTCGCCTGCCGCACACCTTCCTGATGGTAGCCGTCGACTGGCCAATGCAGCTTTTCGCCTTGCGATCCGTAGTGCCAATCCTGCGCGGCCAGCGCGGTATAAATCGGATGCTCCACAGACAGCACAAACGAACCGCCGGGGGTCAGACAGCGGTAGATTTGGCGGCAGACCGCCGCAAAGTCCTCCACATAATGCAGCGCCAGCGAACTGATCGCCACATCAAACTCCTCGTCGGCAAAGTCGATGTCTTCGACAGCCATACGCCGGTATTCGATTTGCGGATCGTCGGTCATCGCGCGGGCGCGATCCAGCATCTTGGCCGATAAATCGATGCCGACGACTCTTCGCGCCAACTGCTCGCGAGCGTACCGGCAATGCCAGCCGAACCCGCAGCCGAGGTCGAGCACCGCTTTGTCGCGCAGCTGCGGCAGCAGTGCCCGGAACGTCCCCCACTCTCCCGCCGCCGGCAAGCCGCCGATCGAACGCGGCATTTCGCTGTATTTGGCAAAAAAATCGGCATCGTCGTATTTGTTTTGTTTCATGGTGGTTCCCTTCCTGTCTCCTCTTGGATGGCAGCTTGCGCCGGTGGGCCACGCCATGCAGCGCGAAGCCCAATAAAAAACGGCCAATTCCATGGCCGTCTCTTCCTATTTTACTCTACGTTGTGGTAAACCTGCTGCACATCCTCCAGATCTTCCAGCGCGTCGATCAGCTTGGCGAATTGGGTTTGGTTGTCCTCGGGCAAACTGACGAAGTTTTGCGCCAGCATCGTCACTTCGGCAATCGCAAACTCTTGAATGCCCGCCTGTTTGAACGCTTCCTGCACAGCGTGGAACTGCTCGGGATCGGCGTGAACCAGCACGAGGTCGTCTTCTTCCACAATGTCGCGCACGTCGACGTCGGCTTCGAGCAAAATTTCCATTACATCATCCATGCTTTTGTCTTCGAGGCCGATGACCGCCGTCTGGTCGAACATGTAGGCCACAGAGCCGTTGACGCCCATGTTGCCGCCGTTTTTGCTGAATGCGGCGCGCACGCTGGAAGCGGTGCGGTTGACGTTGTTGGTCAACGTGTCGACGATCACCATCGCGCCGTTTGGGCCGAAGCCTTCATAGCGCAGTTCCTCGTAAATCTCGTCCGCGTTGCCTTTGGCTTTGTCGAGGGCGCGGTCGATGATCGCCCGGGGCACATTGTACGTTTTGGCTCGCTCCAGCACGACCTTCAAGGCGCGATTCGCTTCCGGGTCCGGCTCGCCCTTGCGGGCGGCGACATAAATTTCAAGACCGAATTTGGCGTAAATCCGGCTCGTATTGGCGTCTTTCGAAGCTTTTTTTTCCTTAATGTTATTCCACTTACGACCCACAATTGATCCTACTTTCTGTTTGGATTTTATTACCCATCATACCATAATCGCGCGAAAATAGCATGTCACCCTTCCAGCACGTCGGCACCCAGCGCTTCGGCGGCCTCCAGCATCACCGGAATGACGGCCGGATTCGTCCCGGAGACGTACAGGTCCCCCTGATAATGACGAAACGGAATTTGCGTCCCGCCATAACTCCACAGGAAAAAATCCCCTTCAATCGACATCGTCGTGGAACCGGTGACGGTATACACGCGGCTGTAGGCGAAATCGGGCTTGTCGGCAAAATACCGCTGGCATTCTTCCAGCGTGATCGTCGGCCCCTGGGCTTGGTCCTCCCGCATCGTTCTCGTCATGCGATAGCGTTGAGTCATAGATCAAACGTCCTCCTATTGCTTGCCGTGCACAGCTATCTATCATATTACCACGATCCGCACATCGGCAAAAGACAGATATCCGGTCGCATACGACCGGTTGGGCTTGCCCGTGCAGCGGCATCGGGAAAGCACGTGTGGACGAACGACGTGGCTCCGGCTCCGTTCTCCGTTTGGGAGCGGCCGGCGCCGCCGGACAGGACAAAAAACAGCCCGGGCATTCCAGCCCAAGCTGCTTCATCCGGCCATCCTCGGCCAATTGTCTTCGTCGCGGAATTAGCCGCAAGTTTCATCCACTCGCAAAAACGTATAACCCCGCTGCCGGCTTTCCTCCAGCACATCCTCCAGCGCTTCGAGCATATAGACCGGCGCGTCGCGTTCCGCGCCAAGCGTCTGACCGCTGTCGTGGAGCACAAGCACATCGCCATTTTTCAGCCGGGCCAGCAGCTTGGCGCGCAGCTTTTCCTTCCCGCCGCGGCAGCGCCAATCGCCGACCATCAGCGACCAAAGCACGAAGCGGAAGCGCTTGAGCAGCAGCAGATCAAACACGTTGATGACGCCCCAGGGAGGGCGGTAATGCACGGGCGCCGCACCGGTGAGCTGCTCGATAACCTGCGCGGTTTTTTGCAACTGCAAGCGAACCCGGCGCGGCGTAAGCAAGGCGTTTGTCCAATGTTCGTAATTATGAATCCCGATCAGATGACCTTCGCGGTGCATGCGCCGAATCAATTCCGGGTGTTGCCGGGCCTTGCTGCCCAAGACGAAAAAAGTCGCCTTAATCTGGTGCCTGCGCAGCAGATCGAGCAGTTGTGGCGTATGCTCGGGGTCGGGACCATCGTCGAAAGTCAGCGCGATGCCTTCGGCGCCGCGGCTTTTGGCCGGCACGCCGATTTTGCACAAACGCACGACCAATGTAGGCAGCAGTGTATAGATGGAAACCAACACGGCTGCCATTTCGCCAAACCTCAGCCAAGAAAAAGAAAGGATCATGACGGCCTCCTTATCGTTTGCCTCCCGCCGGCTCTACAGCAGCCGGGGTATCCTCGCTATATGACGATGAAGAAAGCTCCGATCCCTTCACTTGGCGCGCAAAATGGCGGCTGATTGCTGTCAGCGCGCGGCTGCGCGAATGTCCGACGGCGTGCTGCCGGTTTGTTTTTTGACCAGCCGGGCCAGATGAAACGTTGTTTTGAAGCCGCAGCGGTCGGCGATTTCCGTAATCGACAGCCCGGTTTGCGCCAGCAGCTCAACGGCGCGTTGGACGCGGTACTGCCAGACGTAACGCATCGGCGTCGTACCTTCGTGCAGCCGAAACAGCCGGACCAGATGTTCGGCGGACACGCCGGCCCGGCCGGCCAATTGCTGCAATTGAAGCTCGTCGGCATAACGGTCCTGCACGAACTGCTTGGCCAGCGCCACCGACGGGTGAGCTTGTCGGGCGCTGCTGCAGCCCATCTGGGCGACGAACAGCTGCAAGGCCGCGTATCCAAGCGAGCGCATCACTTCGCTTTCATCGGGATGTTCGGGCTTAAGCGCCAGCATCAGATCGGTCAAGCGATTCAGCTCCTCGGGAATCGGCATGCTAACCGGCCCCTGCTCGCCGCTGCCGCCGGATACGCTGGCCAACGCTTCAGGCAGCAGCTGCACGGCAATCCAGCGGTGCCAGGTGTCCTGCCGCTCGGCGAAGTGGAACAGCTCGTGATGCCCGGGCCGCAGCAAAAGAACATGTCCCGACTTGATGTCGTACGCAGCGCCGTCGACGGTGACGGTCATCTCGCCAGCGTGCAGCAGCACCAATTGGTAATCCTGCTGCCAGCGCGGACCGTAACGACCGCCCGGCGGATAGACGACCGTTCCGGCATGACTGCCGCGAACGCTCGCAAAAGCCGGCAGCGCGGCATCTTCCCGCATGGCGGCACTCTCCTTTTTCATCGCAAATCGTAGCCAATCGTAAGCGGGACTATCGTGCGCGCTTTCAATAGAGCGGGTACTTGACGCGCAAGTCCTCGCGCTGCGTGACGAACGAATCCTCGCGGATGTAGTGGCAGACGTACGAACGCCGCCAGCGGTCCGTGCTGCGGTTTTTGGTCGAAGAATGGATCAGCAGCTCGCTGAAAAACAAAATGTCGCCCTTTTCCATCTCCACAGGAATTTGCCGGCTCAGCTCGGCGCCTTCCGTTTCTTCGGTCCACGGCTCGTGCTCTTCGACGTTTTTGACCGCGCCGTGCGGCAGCAGGCCCAGCTTGTGCGTGCCCGGAATCACCCACAGGCAGCCGTTTTCGGTATCGATGCGCTCCTCCATCGCGATCCAGGCCGCAATCATCGTCATCGGGTCGTTTTTGATATAATAGTAGTCCTGATGCGCCGCTTGTCCCGGCGCCCCCGGCTCCTTATAGAAATACATGCTTTGCACGCAGTTGGCTTCCCGCCCCATCAGTTGGGCCAACACGCCGCGGATGACCGGAAGCTTCATCAATTGTCGGGAGAAGCTGTCATGCTTGTGGGGATTAAACAGACGCAGCGAAAATTTCTTGCTTGGATCGCAAGCGGCCCATTCCGGCACGTCGGCTTGCTCGCGAATGTCGTAAATATGGTTGTTGAAAGCGTCGATCAGGTCGGCGCTGCAGCCTTTTTTGAGCAGCAAATAACCGTCTTGGCTAAATTGCTCGTATTGCTCGGCGGTAATGGGCGACAAACGATGGTCTTTGGCGGTTTGCATGGGTGTGAATCCCCTTTCGCTTGGGCTGTATGCATCAAAGCTTAGTTCAAGCATACGGCTCGCCGGCCCGTCAAACAATGGCTGCAATTAACACCTTTGTATCCCTGATTGATATCGGCATAAGGAGGTTTCCCTGCGGTTTTGCGCCCCCAACGTGCCGGCAAGGCCCGTCTTACATCGCCAGCGCACCGCTATTTGACCAATGCGCAAGCAATCCGTGCGCGATGGCTTCCTCCCGGTCGGCCAGCTCCAGCAGTCTGGTGGTAATGTGCTGCAACTGCGGCGCGGGGTTTTTCATTTTGCTGCTTTTGACGAACATCTGCTTGACAACTTCCCATTGGTCGGCGATTTGCCGCAGCTCGGCAAGCAAGCGAGCGATGTCCTCTCCCGGCTGTTCAGCGAATATCATGTGGATGCAGTCGGCATAGCGGTAAATAAACCGTTTGCGCTCGTACACATGGCGGATGATCGGCGCCAGCTCGATATTGGCAAACTGCTTGATCTCCCGTTCCACATCGAAAAACGCGCCGACCGCGCGGGCGAAGCTGCGGACTTGTCCGAAGACGTCGAGACGGAGCACCTCGCGGACCGATTGCGCAGCGATTTGTTCAGGCGCCAATTGGGGCGGCGCAAGTTCGGCAATCTCGAACGTATGGACGCTCGGCAGCTCCCGCGGCAGCGATCCGCTGATATACTGCTCAAAGGTGAGAATCTGATTCATTTTCTCATAAAACGTGTCCGTGCAATAAAAAATTCCCCGCTCCTCATCCATGCCGGTCACGATAAAAAAGTGCGGGCGCGAAAACACTTGGAACCCATCGTCCCAAGGACACCAAAAGGAATCGATCACCGACATCGCCGGTTGGTTATGCCGCAATTCACGCTGCAGCAAGGCGATCCGCTCCTGCGGATCGTTCGTCCGGTGCGGTGTCATGCGCAATCCGACATACCGTTCGAGCATTTCGAATTTGGAACGCCAATTGTACGTGATCAGCTCCGAGATCCGCTCGCGCGTGCCGATCAGAGCTTCGTCAAAGCCAAACTGCCAGCTGTTGATGTCCATCCAGCGGTAGTCGCGATTCAGCCAGCCAATGACCGAAATATAACATCCTTCAAAACAATCCCACCTGACATCGTCTTTTTTTGGACTTATGTGCAGCACGCCCAACACCTCACCATGAAAGTTTAAGTAACCAGCAGCATGCTTCTTTTTGTTTGGAAAAGAAACATCTGTTCCCCTTGGGGGTTGAAGTTTACTACTTCGACGGTGCCGGAACGATTCCTGTTGGAAAAATCGCAATCATAGAAAATTATCCCAAAATAAGAGGATCTTATCCATGCATGGGGTGAAAAAAAGGAAAACCGTTTGGTTTTCCTTGGGGACGGTCAGGTCCGTTATGAAAAAGAATCGGGTGGAACGTCGGGCTTCGGGCCGAAGCGCTTGATCGAGCGGACCCGCGCGCGTTCGATTTCCACTGCGCGGCTGCGCGGCTCGGCGCTGGTGACCAGCGAACCCATCAAGCGGCGCGCGGCGTCGGCCACCTCCTGCACGGCTTGCTGGAAAGCTTCTTCGTTGGCTTTGGAAGGTGCGGTAAAGCCGGAAATTTTGCGCACGAACTGCAGCGCGGCCGCTTCGATATCGGCGTCGCTGGCCGGCGGATCAAAATTAAACAGCGGTTTGATGCTGCGGCACATGGGAAACTCTCCTTATCTGTACGAAGTTAAACGGGTTCGCTGACAGTCCGCGGCACCTGCTTGCCGAAGGACAAGAAATAATAGACGACGCTGCCCATAACGACACAAGCGAGCAGCAGAATTAAATTGCCGTACACAAACGATTGGGAGTCGGAAAGCAGCGGGTGCAGCGGAAAAGCGAGCAGCTTCTTCTCCATCAGCTTGGCGACAAGCGCGGTGACGACGGCCCCGGAAATGATCGAGGTCATGTTGAACAATCCCATTCCGACGCCGATTTGTTCCATCGGCAAAATTTGCGTGACGCTTTCCGTCAAAGCGGTTTGCACGAACGAGAACCCGATATACATCATGATCAGCGCTTCGCCGAGATACCACACCCACAGGCCAACCGCCGACGATTGCATCAGCAAGCTGAGCGCGACAAGCCCAAGCCCGAGGTAAACGACAAAGTGGCTGCCCTTCTTGACGGTCAGGCGGCCGGCTATGCCGCCGAAGATGACGGCGCTGAACGCGCCCGGAAACATCAGCAAGCCGATCTGATCCGTTTGCAGTCCGTAGATGTCACGGAGCATCAGCGGGATGACGAACATGATGGAAATCACGGTGCCGAAAATGAGAAAGCCGATCACAAGCGCGCTGCGGTACAGCGGGTTTTTGAACAACGCCGGCTCGATGAACGGCTCCTTCGCGCGGCGGATATGGACGATAAACGCAACCAAAGCGGCCAAAGCGCCAACGAGATACAGCCAGTTGCCCGCGCTCGTAAATAAAACCAATGTTGTGATGACAACGCCGAGCAGCGCCGCACCGCGAATATCCAGCGAACCTGCGCCCCGATCTTCGTCTGGCAGCAGCTTGCGGAAAAACGGAATCGCCACGACGACCGGCAGCGGGATCAGAAACAAATACGCCCAATGGAACGAACCGGAAATATACCCGCCCAACACCGGGCCGATGCCAACGGCAAACGAAGCGATCGAGGTGATGATGCCGAACATTTTGCCGCGCTCCTCCTGGGAGAAAAACCGCGCCACCATCACAAAGACGAGCGCAGGAATGGCCGCACCGCCTGCTCCCTGCACGGCCCTGCTCAGAATGACGGCCGGATACCAGCTTTGCAGCGCAAACCCGAGCACCGACCCGACGCTGTACACACCGATGCCGATGGTGATGAGGCGCTTGATGCTGAACATATCGGACAACTTGCCGAAAATAACCGTTCCCATCCCGAAGACGATCAGAAAGATCGTGACCACCCAACTGACCTGCGAAGCGTTAAGCTGAAATTGCTCGGCGATGTTGGGCGTCGATACGTTGAACACCGATTCGTTCAAAATGGCGAAAAAAATGACAAAGTAAATCCAAATGACGCTTTTTTTGATTTCTGCGTGATGGACCGCAGCGTGGCTGTTGCCGCTTGCACCGGGATTCATATCAAAAATTTCTTCCTTCCTCTTGGTTATGCGGATGCGGTTTTCGCTTCTTCCTTTTGTATTGTAGCATGCCCGGATTGCCGCGGTTTCTTATCGATTGCTATTCGCGCATCCTGCTCAGGAAGTTGTTCATCAGCAGCGGCAGCGAGATGAGAATCGGCGGGTCGTCCGGCCGCGGCTCGAACAATTCGACGCGCAACGGCGGCACGGGAAAACCGGGGACTACCGCGATCGGCTCCTTGCTGCGCGTGCGCAGCGTCGTTTGCGGCAGCAGCACGTCCAGCGCTTTCGTTCCCCAGGAAACCGACGTAGCCATCAAATAATAAACGCCGGGTTGCACATTGGTGAAGACAAACGAGCCAAGCGACGAAACCAGCGTTCCGTATAGCGGCAGCCCTTCGGGAATCGGCTTGGCGAACAAGCCGACGAGCACGACGCCTTCGAAGGGGACGGCTGCATGCAGCGTGCCTGATACGATGGCGCAAAGCGGCGATCGGGACTGCGGCTCCTGCCAGCGGGCGAGCTGCTGCAAGGCGTTTAAATGACGGTCCGCCTGCTGGGCTGATTGGCGAAATTCCGCCGGGCTGACGCCGACCCGTTCGGTGAACCGGGTGGTGAACGTGCCCAGGCTTTGCTGCCCGATCTCCAGCCCGATATCGCGGATGCTCAGATTTGTTTGCAGCAGCAGATCCTTCGCTTTCTGCAAGCGCATGGCCGACACGTAATACAGCGGCGACAACCCGATGCGCTCTTTGAAAATACGGGCAAAATGATATTGGCTGTAGCCGGCGAAGCTGGCCAGACGGGCAAGCGGCAGCGGCTCGAAAATATTATTTTGAATATAGTCGATTAACGCGTCGATTTCGGGATACCGCTCCGCCAACGCTGCACCGCCCTTCCAACCGTCGTCCATGCCGTCCCTGGTTTCAACCAGGAACATGCGTTCGCCTTATCATAGCACAACGCCCGGCGGTTTGCAAAGGCTGGGAATGTTTACGCCCATTCCGGCGAACCGGCAGGACCAAGAGGAACCGCAGGCTGATGGGCAGGATGCCCGCCCCCGCTGTAACGGCTGCGCAGCTCCAGATACAGCTCCGCTTTCGTTGCATTGATATACGGCAGCACGAACAGCACCCCGACGACTAACGCCAGCAAGCCGAGCAAATACCAGCCGATAAACGAAAGATCGAGCACGAACATCCGCCATTTGTGGCCGCGGGTCAACTGCATGCTGATTTTCAGCGCCCGTTTCGCTCCGACCTGCGGATCGTCGGCCATAATATACGGCACCATGCTGTAGGCATACACTTTGATAAAATAAGGCACGATCAGGACAAGGAACCACAAGAAGCTCCATAACGCCCGCCACAGCATCGCCTTGACAATCACCAGATACCGGCTGCCGGCGAAAGCGTAAACCAGATGCCGCAAATCGACGTCGCCTTGCGCCGCCTGCTTGAAATACTGCCGTACGCCAACTTCGAACGGAGCGCACAGCAAGAAGTGCCAGGCCAGCCAGATCGCAAAAAAGATCAGAAAGATCCCCGCGAACAATACGATCCAAATGACCAACTCCGCAGCACCGACCTGTGATAAGCCCCAGTCGTCGTTTCCGCCGCCGCCTCCCGAGGAGCCGGAGCAGCTCGCCGTGGCAAACAGCAAAATGATGCTCGCCAGAAATCCCTTCCAATACGATGTGCGCAGCGTTTGCCACGCTCGTGCCTTCAAATCGGCGCGTTGCCACATGATGCATTCCTCCTTGATGAAGTTGTATGTTCTATCTTATATAGCCTATTGTATCGTAAAATATGACCATTTCTACTGATTTAACAGCATATAGGCATAAAAAAACGCCTCGCGTCGAGGCGTCGGGCTGGGCGGGTGCGTCCCTTGATCCGCATTCAGCCGATCCGGGCAAGGTGCAGAATGTCGCGGGTTTTCAGAACGCGGCTGCTCATTTCCGTATGAACGGTGTGAATCATCGCCAGCCCAAGCTGGCGAAGCGTGATCAGCCGGCCCGGAAACAGCTTGTTCAGCGGCGAATAGAGCCAGGAGAACGCTTTGTAATAGCCATATCGGTTCTTTGGCAGACGGTTTATGCAGCCCGGTCATCAACGGTGTTCCCTCCTTGTAATCGCGATCCGCTGAGCCAAGTCATCCAACTGTGCCCGAATCAAAATGGCCTCGGCATACGCGCGGGGAATTTGCTCGAAGCCATAGTAAACGCCGGCCAGTCCGCCGGCAATCGCCGCGATCGTATCCGCGTCCCCTCCCCCGTTGGCGGCGCGCTGCACCACATCGGCAAACGAGCTTCCGTGGCTGAGATGATGCAACGCCCAGGCAAAGCCATGCACGACATAACCGCTTGGCTCGCAAGCCGGTTCATCGATCAGCGCCGCGGCAAACTCCGTGGCAGCAAGCTCGGTTTCCAGCGCGCTGAGCAGCGCTTCGCCCTGCAGCAGCCGGCCGGCGATCCGGTTGTACAGGATGCAAATTTCATTGCACCTCTCGTCGTAATGCGTCATTTTCGACTGCAAGCGCGAGACGCGCTCCACCTCCGCCGGGTCGGGGTAGATCAACGCAACAGGCAAACAGCGCATCAACGAGCCGTTGCCCGCGCTTTGTCCCCAATCCTGATCGGCCAAAAACGAAGCGGCGAACCAATTGCCCTCATAGGTCGCCAACACCCGGCGAATGATATTGCCGATATCTTTCGGCTTGCTGGCATACCATTGCAAAAAGCGCGCGCCAATCGGCGCGACCGGCTCGGCCGGATTTTCAAGAATGCCTTCGGCGACGCATAAGGTCATCTGCGTGTCGTCTGTCACCTCGCCCGGCGCCAGCTCCCACACGCCGCCTCCGATGATTTCGGTCACATAGCCGTATTGACGTTTGATGGCCTGCGCGCTCATAAATTCGGTCGTGCCGCCCAGCGCGTCGCCGATGGCGACGCCGTAAAGCCCGCCCCTGATTTTGTCCAGCATCGTTTCGCCCCGCCTTTCCGCCTCCCGCAGTTTCATGTCACTACATCTTACCATCCGCAGGCCCAAAAAGCCCGCATCCGCGGGCTGCAGGCGTTCAAGCGGATACGCGCCCGACGCCGCTGTCTATCCGAACGCGCGCCGCATCGGTCAAGCGGCCGATGCGGAACGCCTGCCAGCAACTGACGGCGAACACGATGCCGATCGAGGCGAACCAGCCGGCCGGGCCGAGCCGCGACGTCAGGAGGCCGCTGCAGATCGGCCCCGACAAGCTGCCGAAAAACATCCAGGCGTTCGTAATGCCAAACGTCCGCGTCTCCATGCCCGGCTGCACATATTGGCGAATATGCACCTGCACATTGGGCATCATCGCCGCCACGCATACCCCCAGCAGCAGCCGGCAGGCGAGAAACACGCCGTAGATCGGCACGGCCGCTTGCACGACGCACAGCACCGCCGCTGCCGCCGTAGCGGCTTTCAGCAGCCGCAGCGGCCCGAACCGGTCGGCCAGTCGGCCAAGCCCCGCCGCCGAGGCAATGACGGCCAGCGACGTCGCCGCAAGCGCGATGCCCGTTCCCACGCTGCTGCTCCACCACGGGTGCGCCGCCTCCCGGACGTAAAACGGCAAAATCGGATTCGTCCCGACCAGCGCAAAATTGATGCAAAAAGAAGTGAACATCAGCTGCGGGAACGGCACCGTGCGCCAGATGGCGCGCCAGTCCTTGGCCAGCGATTGCGGGGGCGCGGAGACGGCCGGCCGCGCCGGTTCCCTGACGCCCAGCAGCACGAACAGCGTGCCGGTCATAATCAGCGCGCCCATCGCGGGCAACACGAGCCGCGCGGACCAAAACGACAGCAGCAGCGTGCCGATCAGCGGCCCGATCACCGCGCCAAGCTCGCCCATCATCTGCATCGTGCCGGCCGCAACGCCAACTCGCGCCTTGGGAGCGCCTGTGACGACAAGCACCATGGAAAACGGCAAGATGCCGGTAAAACAGCCCTGCACAAAACGCAGCGCCGCCAGCTCGGCCGGCTGGTGGGCCAGCGCCATCATGGCGGTGACGACCGCCATGCCAAAACCCGACCACAACATGACCGGCTTGCGGCCGAAGCGGTCGCCGATCCGGCCGAGCAGCGGCATCGCCAGCATCATGGAAATGAAATTCGCGGCAAAGATCACGCCGGACCATTCGATCACCTGTTCGGGGGACAATCCGCCGATGTCCTGCAAGTAGCCGGGCAGCAGCGGAACAAAAATGCCGTGCGCCGTCGACACGGATACCTGCACGCAAAGCAACATGGCAAACTGCCGCTTCCACGCCCGGTTGTTCGTATAAGCTTCATCGCCCATCACGCTATCGCCGGCCGGTCCCCGGCTCTCGCAGATTGCCTGCGGGAGCCGAGCGCAGCCGGCGTCCTCCTCTCTTCGTTCGCGCCGCCGCCCACAAAAAAAGGAGACATCTCCCCCTCAAGGGGCGATGTCTCCGGTGTTCCGGTAGCACGTCAGCGATACCAGCAATCATAATCGGTTAATTCCAAGTTGTCAAGTGGGTTTTAGCGCCCGTTCGGCGGGGCCAACTCCACGACCTTGGTCGCCACGCTGCGGCAAAACCCGTTGTCATGCTCGACAAACAGCAGCGTCGGCGCATAGTCGAGCAGCAGCTCCTCGATCTGCATCCGGGAAATAACGTCGATAAAGTTCAGCGGCTCGTCCCATACGTGCAGGTGCGCTGCTTCGCACAAGCTGCGGGCCAGCAGCACCTTCTTCTTTTGTCCGCCGCTGAATGCCGACATATCCTTTTCGAACTGGACCCGGGCGAAATCGAGCTTGCGCAGGATCGACTTCAACCGGCTTTCATCGATGCCGCAGCGGCGTGCGTAGTCGGTCAGATCGCCGGCCAACTGCGAGGTGTCTTGCGACACGTAGGAAATCCGCAGCCGGCTGGCCAGCCGCAGCGTGCCCTCATAATGCAGCGGCTCGCCGCAGACCAGCTTGAGCACGCTTGATTTGCCCGCGCCGTTTGGCCCGGTCAGCGCAATGCGATCCCCCTGCTCGATCGTCAAGCTGACATTGGCGCAAACCACCTGGCCGCCATAATTAATCGCGACGCGCTCCAACTCGGCCAAGCGGCTGGTGTGGTGGGCCAACTGGGCAATTTTCAGGCTGTCGGCCTCTTCGATATTTTTCAGCAGCTTGGATTTTTCATCAATCGCCGCGTGCTGGCGTTTTTCCAGCGATTTCGAGCGCTTCATCATTTTAGCCGCCTTGTGCCCGATGTACCCCTTGTCGACCTTCGAGCCGGAGTTGCGCGAGCCGTTTTTCGTCTTTTCCACCTCGTCCGACCAGTCGCTGGTCCGTTGGGCCGCCGCGTTCAGCCGCTTGATGTCCTTGCGCAGCTTGTCGTTTTCCGCCAGCTCGAACTGGTCCTGCCGCTCCTTGTTCGCCCACCATTCGGAGAAATTGCCCTGCTGGATGTCGAGATTCGTTTGGTTGATCGCCAGAATATGGTCGACGCAGCGGTCGAGGAAATCCCGGTCGTGCGACACCAGAATAAAGCCGCGTTTGCTGCGCAAATAATCGGCAACCAGCTTGCGGGCGTGAAGATCGAGATGGTTGGTCGGCTCGTCGATCAAAAGAAAATGGTGATCCTTCGAAAATAACGCCGCCAGCAGCACCTTCGTTTGCTCGCCGTTCGACAACGTGGCGAACGGGCGGTCGAGCGCGCCATCGGCCATATGCAGCAAGCTCAGCTCGCGTTCGATCTCCCACAGTTGGGCATCCGGCGCAATGCTTTGCACCACCTCGCGGGTCGGCCGCTCCTTGTCGGGAACCTCATACGGAAAATAGTCAAAGCCGACCTGGGCGGCAATCCGACCGCTGTAGGCGTATTTGCCTTGCAAGAGGTGGAGAAACGTCGTTTTGCCCCGGCCGTTCCGTCCCGTAAAACCAAGCTTCCAATCCGTATCGATCTGAAAACTGACATCCTCGAAAATCGCGTCATAGCTGCCCGGATAAGCAAACGTCAAATTCGTAATTTTAATTAATGACATAAAATACCCTCCGCTGTACGAAATAAAAGCCGCAGGAATAAGGCGTTCCCGCAGCTCGAATCCATACATACGGACAGCCGCCTTCCAGAAGCAAAGCGGGCCCATAGCGATATATCGAAGTGGGAAGCGAATGTTTTTTCCTGCGAACCAAGACAATAAAACAGCCGAAAACACGCGTGCTGTTGTTTTATTTTCTCCGATCAGCAAGAAAAATTCATTACACCTCTCAGCTCCTGTCCTGTTGAATCGCGCTTCATCGGCGCTTTATCCAGATTAACCTGTTTACCGCACAGGCTGCAATGGAAAAAACAGTTAGCAGACAAACATTCCACTTGACCGGCAAAAAGAAAAGACAATCCCGCCGCATATGGCGCAGGATTGCCTTGACGTTCTAGTTCGCAGCTGCTCCCGCATCCGCGCCTGCATCGGCCGACGGATTGGGATTTTCATTGCCATTGTCATTCGGATTGCCGCCCGGCTGCCGCTGCTGCTGGCGTTGCCCACCACCTTGCTGGAAGCGTTGCCGTCCGCCCGGCTGCCCGTTCATGCCGCCTTCGCCCGGTGGGGCTTGCCGCATTTGGCCGTTGTTGAACTGGCCATTGTTGAACTGACCGTTAAACTTGCTGAGGTCGGGATGCACCATTTGCCCGCCCAAATGCCCTGTGTAGGACACGAGCGCCACGCCGATCAGCGCGCCGGCCAAATACACCCAATTGCGGCCCAACTCCAGCTTTTTCCGCCACAGCAGCCCGAAACGGACCAGCGTCAGCAGAATAAAAAAGCACATCGTAATCTTCCCGTACAGCTCGTGCTGCGGAAACAGCGGATTGCGCTCGTTCTCGGGACCGGTGATCACGGCGGCGATCGCGCCAAGCGTGCCGATGATCAAACACAACAAGCCGGCGATATGCCATTGTTCTTTCTTCAGGATTTTGGCGATCAGATCGAAGACGAAGCTGAACAGCAGCATCGCGATCGGTACGTGAATCACCAAAAAGTGCAAATTTTTGATTATGTAGCTCACCGGACTCCCCCACCTTGACCAATTTCCATTGCTTTTTCAGTCTAATTGGCAATTATGAAGGGAATGTGAAGGGAAATTTAAAATTAGCTTAAAATCGGTATGGTTACATAATATAATTTATGTAAATAATTATTCGGGTTTCGATAGAAAAAAACACCGCCCTCAGCCCATCGGGCCGAAGGCGGCGATCGGCAGACGACGCGCACCCAAAGCGCCGATCCGCCCCTTGCTTATTCCAGCGCTGGCAAATAAGCGCCATACCCTGCTTGCTCCATCTCCGACTTCGGCACAAACCGCAGCGCCGCGGAGTTGATGCAATAGCGCAGCCCGTCGGGTGCAGGCCCGTCCGTAAACACGTGCCCCAGATGCGAGTCGGCTTCCAGACTGCGGACCTCGGTGCGCACCATGAGATGGCTGAGGTCCTGCTTTTCGACGATATGGCCGTTCACCAGAGGTTGGGTGAAGCTGGGCCAGCCGCAGCCGGAATCGAACTTGTTGCGCGAACTGAACAGCGGTTCCCCGGACACGATATCGACGTAAATGCCTTCCTCATGGTGATCCCAGAACTCGTTCTGGAACGGCCGTTCGGTCGCATTGTTTTGCGTGACCTCGTATTGCAAGGGTGTCAGCTTTTTCTTGCGTTCCTCTTTGTCCTTGTCCGTATTCCAATGCGTGGCGATAAACGCGTCGCGTCCCGAGCCTTTGCGGTACATTTTGTAGCGCAGCGGATTTTTGTGGTGATAGCCCTGATGGTATTCCTCAGCCGGGTAAAAAGGCCCCGCCGGCACGATTTCCGTCACAATCGGCCGGTTGAACCGCTTGCTCAGCTCCAGATCGTTGCGCGACGCCTCCGCCAGCTTGCGCTGCTCCTCATTGTGGTAGAAAATCGCCGGCCGGTACGACGAACCCCGGTCATGGAACTGGCCGTCGGCATCGGTCGGATCGATCTGCCGCCAGAACAGCTGCAGCAGCTTTTCGTAGGGAAACAGCTCGGGATCGAACGTAATTTGCACCGCTTCGGCGTGCCCGGTCGTTTCCGCGCACACCTCCTGATAGGTCGGATTTTCGGTATGTCCGCCGGTGTAGCCGGACACCACCCGGACAATGCCCGGCAATTGCTCGAACGGCGTCACCATGCACCAAAAGCAGCCGCCGGCGAACGTCGCCAGCTCCAGCGGCCGGTCCACCTGATCTTGCTCTTCCATCCTGCTCACCGCTTTCCATGGAAATGAATGTCACAGCTTCATCATAGCAGAATGTCGGCCGACTTCCAAAATAAGGGCGTTGGGAGCGAAATTGGCCGCAGTTGGTCAAAAAAAAGACCTTGCCGCCACGATTGTGGCGGGCAAGATCATCCTGCAGCCGTTTGCGCCCCCCGGCCGGATTAGTCGACGATCAGCTCGTCGGCAAATTGCCGCAGCACCGCGGCCTGACGGTCGACGAGCCTGTGGCTGCGATCCAGCGCCGCTCCCCAGTTCGCCTTGTAGGCGCGCAGGCCGTTTTTGTAAAAGCCGAGCAGATGCTTTTGCCACTCCTGCTCCTCTTCGGCCAGCGTTTTCAGCCACGCGGCGGGGCCGCTGCGCAGCGCCGCCGGATTTTCCCGCACAATTTGCTGCAAATACGCCCAATGATGCATCACGGTGCCGATGCGCAGGCAATAATACAGCTCCTTGCACGTTTGCGTGAACGTCGCGTCGTCCAGCTCCGGCACGGCAGCCAGCCGATCGAAAAAGGAGCGGTACGCCGCCAGTCCCTGGGCGTTCCCCCAATCGCCAACCGTGCCGCCAAGAAAGCGTGCGATGCCCTCGCGCACATAGCCCAGCGGCGTCGGTTCGTGGCTGCTGCGCTCGCCTTCCGCGGCCCATGCGCCCGCAGCGCACGGGCCTTCCAGATATGCGAGCCCGTACAGGCCGCCAAGCAGCGAGCTCAGCGGCGTTGGTCCCTGGTACGTGTGCACCGTCCCGCCGACGTCGAGCAGGAACGAGTCGGCCACGTACGCCGCATCGCCGGCGAGATCGATGCCATAGATCCCGATCACATGCGGGCGGCTTGGATTGTCGCGATACACCTGGTGGTATTCGAGGCAGCCGCTGTGCGCGAACAGCAGCACCAGCCGCCCGGCGGCCAGCTCGCGCGCGATGTCCTCGGCAATCGCCGGCCGGGCGGCCGGCTCGGGCACGCCGAAGTGATAACGCGTGCGCACCGGGCCAAGCGCGGCGAACTGGCGCAGCATCGCGTCGCCGGAGCGGCCGATCCAATACGGGCGCGACAGCGGCAAATATTCGACATTCATGCCGTCGCAGCGGAAATAAATGTCCGCTTCCGACAAGCGGATGCCAAAGCCGGCCGCGAGCAAATTGCGCAAGCTGGCGAACAGACAATGCGCCCCCGCTTCCATGCGCATGCGCGGAACAATAATCTGCATATGAGCGTTCCTCCTACACCGCTGTCCGATTTTTTGCGGCCAGCTGTTCCAGCTTGCTCAGCGTATTCACGCTGTCGAGCAGCAGATCGTCTTCGGTGACGATAAAGCCGTATTCGTTTTCCAAGGCGACGACCAGTTCCATCGCCGAGATCGAGCTGAGGCCAAGGCCGCGCAAGTTGGTGTCCGGCCCCAGCGCCTCCATGGCTGCGCCATCGAGCTGCAGCACGCCGGCGGCGAGCCGACGCAGCGTTTCCATCGTGACCTCACCTGCCCTTTCTTGCCCAAGCTTTAACTGCTGGCGCTTGTATAGCTGCGGATCGCCAGCTTCCAGATACCGCGCACGACCAAGAGGAACAATACGGGAGCCAGCAGCCCCCAAATCAGATGGGCGGTGTCCAACTGCCGGAGCACGTACAGCGGCGACAAATTCGTGATCAGAAAAACCGGAATGACGAACGTGCCGGCGCGTTGGATCGTTTTGTGATAAATCGCCATCGGCATCTGATTGAAGTCGAACATGGCGTTGGACAAATCGTTGACGCCACCCGTTTTGATCGTCCAGAAGGCGAGCAGCTGCGGCAGCAGAAACACGGAATACGTCAGCGCCAGTCCAATCAGAATAAAGCCGGCAAAGCCGATCACATGCCCGGCCGTCAGCGGCACGCCCGCTTTGTTCCAGCCGTAGACGACCATGATCAGGCCGCCGACCACGTTGGGCACAGCCAGACCGATGTCGATCGTGCGCAGCGTGGACATAAATTGCAGCGAAATCGGGCGCGTCATCATGATATCGAGCGTGCCCGTGCGCACATGCTCGGGCAGCTGAACGAAGTTATTGTAAAAAAACGTGGAATAAAGGCCGGCCATAATCGTGTAGACCCCAACGAACAGCACAATCTGATCGGGCGACACGCCGTTGATCTGTACCCCGATCCGGTAAATGACGTACACGTAACTCAGCTTGATGCTCAAAAAACCCAGCTCGATCAACATGCCGAACAAAAAATTAACCCGGTACTCCATCATCGAGATGACGCTGTTTTTCATAAACAGCCCGTAAATATAAGCGTAACGTCTTGCTTCCTTCCACCAGCGCCGCATGCGTCACCCTCCCGCCGATTCGTATTTGCGCATGCCGACCCGCCAGAGCGCCACGGAGACGCTGTACAGCACGGCGATCCACATCAACTGCACCAGGAGACCAGGCAGCAGTTCGCCGGGAGCAAGCTTGCCAAGCAGCACATGAACCGGGAAAAAGACGATGTACTTGAACGGCAGCACGTTCAGCACGGCCTGTGCCCCGGAGCCAAACATGTCCAGCGGAAAAATGCCGCCGCTTGCCACATTGGCCAGCAGGCTGAACGTCAGGAACACGCCCCACACCTCGACCATCCAAAACGCGATCATGCTTAAATTGTAGTAGATCAAAAAATTGATCGCGACCGCGAGCACAAGCGCCAGCAGCGCTGCGGCAAACCGCGCGGCGTCCCAGGCGATGACGTTGTGCAGAATCGCCACGGCGACGGCGATGATGCAGCCGATCACCGCAATGTGCAGGATCTTTTCGCCAAGAAACGTGCAGAGGCGGAAGGCAAAATAATGAATCGGCTGCACGACGAATTTGCTCAGCTGGCCGTTTTTGACATCGCCGGCAATTTCGTATTCAAAGCCGGTCGCCACCATCCGCGAGAACAAGGCGGCGAGCACGGCATAAGCGATCGCTTCGCCCTCCGTGTAGCCGAATACGCCGCCCTCCCCCGTGCTGCGGAAAATCGCATTCCACAGGAAAATTTGAATCAGAATCGGAAACAAGCAGCTTAAGAGGCCCAGCAGGAAATTGACCCGGTATTCCAGCGAGCTTTGCAGCCCCATGGTCAGCGTTTTGGCGTACTTCCTCCAGCCCCTCATACAAAAACCGCGTCCTTCTGATACAGTTGGGCGATGCCTTCCTCAATCGAGACGTCTTCGATCGTAAAATCGATCACGGGCAGCTGGTCCAAAATCGCTTTGGAAATGTCTTTGACCCGCGCCTTCTCCACTTCCAGACAAGCCTCCAGCCCGTTGTGCTCGCGTACGGTCCCGAACCGTTCCAGCTCGCGGATCGGCGTATCGGCGGCCAGCTTGATTTTGACGATTTTTTTCTGATCAAGCAGCTCGTTCACCCGCGTCAGATCGCCGTCGTAGGCGACTTTGCCGCTGTTGACGATGATCGTGCGCTTGCACAGATTTTCAATATCGTTCATGTAGTGGCTGGTCAGCACAATCGTCGTCTTCCGCTGCTGGTTGTAGTATTTCAGAAACTCGCGGATTTTGCGTTGCGACAAAATATCGAGGCCGATCGTCGGCTCGTCGAGGAACAGCACCTGCGGGCTGTGCAGCAGCGCGGCGATCAGCTCCAGCTTCATCCGCTCCCCGAGCGACAGCCGCCGCACCTGGACGTTCAGCAGCTCGGTGACATCAAGCAACTCGGCCAGCTCCTGCACGGTCAGCCGAAACTGCTGGTCGTCCACTTCATAAATATGCTTGTTCAAATGCAACGATTCATTTGCGGGCAAATCCCACCAGAGCTGGCTTTTTTGCCCCATGACGATCGAAAATTGCCGCTTGAACGCTTTTTTGCGCTCCCAGGGCACGTAATCGAGCACCGTGGCGTGACCGCCGGTCGGAAACAGGATGCCGGTCAGCATCTTTAACGTCGTGGTCTTCCCCGCTCCGTTCGGCCCGAGGAAACCGACGATTTCGCCCTTGGCAATCTCGAAACTGACGTCCTTCACGGCTTCCTTCACCAGCATCTGCCGGTGAAACAGGTTGCGAATCGAGCTTTTCAGACCGACTTCCTTTTTGTAGTATTGAAACGATTTGGATAATTGTTGTACGACGATAGCCGACACGTTATACCGTCATCCTTTCCGAGCCGGCGGCTTACACCGGCTGCTGAGCAGATTGATAGATCAGCTCCTGGAGGCGGATGCGCTCCAGAGAGGCGGCCAGCGGCACATTGTCCCGAATGCCGTCCAGCACATCGCTGAAAAAAAGCAACTGATTTTTGTAATAATGCTGCGGCGGCGATACCCATTTGCTCGTCGCGCCGGTGGCGCGGTCCTCGATCTTGAGCGTAATGGCATACGGCCCGACGTTCGCCCGGAAAAAGTCGACAACCGTTACATCCGCCCTGGCAAAATGCAGCGTGTGCGACGCCTTGTACGGCTGTTCGAACGAAGTCGTCAGCCTGGCGGTCAGACCGCCTGCGTAGCGCAGCTCGGCATCAAACGTCCAATCGCAGCCGTTCAGGCCGGCGAACGCCGAGCGGCCTTCATAGGAGAGCGGGTCCAGCCCGACGGTCGCCTGCAGAAACTGCAGCCCATAGCAGCCGAGGTCGTAAAAGGAACCGCCGCCCTTCTCGGGAAAGCTGCGGTAATTGCCGGCGAACGACTCCTTCGGCGTAAAGCTGATGCGCGAGTCGATCTCGCGCAGCGCGCCGTAGGTGCCGTCTGCGATCCACTGCCGCACTTGGTCCTGCCACGGATGGTGCTGCACCATCAGCGCCTCCAGCACGTGCACGCGCCCCTTGCCCGCCGCTGCGACGATCCGCTCGGCTTCGCCGCTGGTCAGGCACAACGGCTTTTCGACCAGCACATGCTTGCCGGCTTCGATCGCCTTGATCGTCCATTCGGCATGCAGCTCGTTGCTGAGCAGGATGTAGACGCAATCGATCTCGTCGCTGGCGAGCAGCGCTTCCGCGCTGGCGAACACGACCGGGATGCCGTATTGGGCGGCATACGCCTCCGCTTTGCTGCGCGTGCGGTTGGCGCAGCCGTACACGTGCAGATGCGGGATGTCCTTGACCGGCTCCAGCAGCACGCGCGGCAGGATCGCCGCACAGCCGAGCACGCCGATGCGTTTGTTCGTCCGCTGCATCATCGGCCTAAATCCCGTGCAAATACAGCACGCTGCATTTGGAGCAAGCCGGCGTCAAGCCGTCGACGTTGATGATTTCGCGAATCCGGTCGTATTCGTGGGAATCCCAAATCGTCTGCAAGCTTTGCTCCTTTAAATTACCGACGGTAAATTCGGAGAAAAACTTGCATGCCGTCACATCGCCGGTTGGCAGCACATCGACGCGCGTCGACAAGGCCATACAGGTCGTCGCGCAGCGGCTGGTCATCGCTTCGCCTTGCACGAACTGCTGGATTTCGTCGTAATCGAGGCCCGGCTGGTAGCGGACGCGAATGTTCCAGACGCGTTCGTTGATGCGCTGCAGCTCGCTGACAAGCTTTTCGACATGGGCCGGGTTCATTTGGTATTTGAAGGCGTGCCATGAACTGATATGGCGTTCGTCGAGCTTGCGCAGCCAGTTGAACTTGTCGGCGAAATAGGAATCCATCTGCTCCGACGTTTCCTTGGAAATGTACCAAGGGAAGCACATGATCACCAGGTCGAGCTTGAGCGATTCGAAATATTCCAGCAGCTCGTACAGCTTCGGAATCATGCTGTCGTTGATCACGGAATGCACGGAAATGCGGCCTTTGTAGATGCCTTGCTCGCGCAGCTCGACGAGGCGTTCGATTTGCTTCATCGTTTTGGCGAACGTGCCTTTGCCGCGGATGAAATCGTGTTCGGCTTCCATGCCTTCCACGGCGATCAACAGCTCCAGCGTCGGGGAAATGCGGATGATGCCGTCCAAATATTTGTCGAGCAGCAGACCGTTGCTGCAAATCGTCATTTCGCGCGGATCGGCGGCCAGCATGTCGATGATCTGGTCGAACTGCTTGTGGAACATCGGTTCGCCGCCCCACAAATACAAGCGCGATTTGATCGACGACGTTTCTTCCATGATCCGGCGGAATACGTCAAGATCGATGTCCTTGTTTTGCTCTTCCTTTTCCATGTTTTGATGATAGCCGTCTTCGTTCCACTGGAAGCAGTGAATGCAGCGCAGGTTGCAGCGGTTGGTCAGCTTGATGCCGATCGACTCGGGAATCGGTGTGCGGTACTTCGGATTTTTGACGCGCTCCCGGTACGGAACGGCCATGTTTCTCATCGTGCGCTTCATCAGCTCAAACGCTTTATCGTCAATCGCGATACTGCTTTTCGGTTGCATACGTTCACCTCATTTTGGATTTTAGGCTTTCTTGAGCAATGTGTCCAAATAAAGCGGATATAAAGTGCGATGCGCAAGCAGCGTGTGATGCAGCGATTCCAGCAGCTCGGGGGCAAACCCGCTTTGCTGCCAGGTCTCGTAGGACATGCCGAAGCCCAGACGAATCCACAGATCGGCGTTTTTCTGCTCATGCGGACCAAACGGCTCGAGGAAGACGACCGGCGTCGCCGAAGACAACGAATCGATCAGCGTCGCGCCGCCCGGCTTGCTGATAATCGCTTTGGCCTGGCGGATCACATCGTACAGCCGGTGATGGCTGCTTTGACTGGCGAAAGCCGGCGGTTGGCCGGGAATGACTTGAGCGAATTTTGGAAAAATATAGGTGCCGACTTCGGGATCTTTCTCCCACGCTTCCCAAGCCGGATCGTTCATGTAATAGCGGTGGCCGGCATCTGCGGACTTCGCTTCGTCGGCGCTGGCGACCACGATGTCCAGCCCGTAGGCGCGGCTGGCGAGCTCCTCGGCTTTGCTTAAATACGTGCCCATGCCCCAGCCGCCGCCATGCAGCACCAGACGCGGCTCGCGGCGCTCATACGGGACGACCGGCTCTTCGGACACCGGGATGCGCCACTGCACGTCCTGTGCATGCGGATCGAACAGCCACACCTCGCGGTAGCGCTCGGCGTAGTCGGGTTTAAACTTCTTCATGCCCTTCCATGACGGCGACAGCCCGGCATCGACGTAAAGCAAATCGACGTTTAATGGGGCATCGCCCAACCGCTCGCGGTACATGTCGATCACATATACCCAATGGCCGGAAAACATGATGAAATCGCGCCGCCCCTCCTGCTGCCAGCGGTCGAGCAGTGCTTCCACGGCGGGAAAATCGACGCTGGCCCGGATGTCGGTTGGCATTTTTTGCGCGACGAGCGCGACGGCGAAATTTTCGTGATAGTCCTGACGGTTGGCGGCAATGCGCGCCTTTTTCTCCTGAACGATGTATTGCTCGAAGACGATGACCTCTGTGGCCACGCCGTGCTGCTGCAACTGCCGCTCCAGCAGCAGCGCCGGAATATAAAACCCGAGGCCGAAGCCGGAGCTGAGAATTGTAACGGTTTTGGACAATCGAGACACCCGCCTTTGTCATGAAATGGAGTCCGCGGCTTGCGGTTTTTCCCTAATTCATCACCTGCAAATACAACTGGTTGAACATGCGGCCAAGCTTTGCGGCCAGCTCCGTCCGCTCGGCGGCATCGCGCCCGATGACCGAGACGTAGATCCGGCCTTTGTACGGCTTGTCCGCCCGACGGTTGATCGTCAGCGTGTTGGCGGTCAGCGGCACAATGCCGCTCGGCCGGCCCGGACGGAACAGCAGCTCGGCCCGTTCCATCTCGTCAAGCGCATCCTCGAAGCGCAGCGCTTCGTTCGCGCACGACAGCGAATAATAACGCAGGTTGCCGGTCAAGCCTTGCGGCTGCAGGTAGCGGTCGATTTGATGTTTGATCAGGCTCATCGACTTGCGGGCGTTGATTTCGACCATTGGCACCAGCTCGCCGTTTGTCAGCTGCATCGAATCGATGCAGACATGGCCGAAGTAGCCGTCGCGGTACAGCTCGCGGCCGATCGCCTTCATCAGCTCGAAATACCTCTCGCGCTCCAGCAGCTCGATAAATTCCGGCTCCGGCGTATACGATTCCTGATAGGCGAATTCGTCGTTCGCCAGCTTTTGCAGCGACAGAATCGCCACTTCGCCCGCCGGATCGATGTGGAATTGGCACGAGAAATCGCACGCTTTGGGCAGATAAGGTTCGAGGACGAATTCGGTCGTTTTGCCTTTTTTCTCCTGCATGTCCGTATAAGCCACGACGCGCTCCAGAATGCTTGGCGCATCGATCAGCAGATTGCCTTTGCCGGATACGCCGTAGTTGTCTTTGATCAGGAACGGGCCGTTGGCCAGCAGCTTGCTGCCGGCGGTTTGCAGCTCGGCCGCGCTGCCGACGATCAAGCTGATGTTCGGCAAATCGACGCGGGTTTTCATGTGCGTGGAATACGTTTTGGTATTCACCCGGCGGATCGTGTCCATGTCGGGAATCCGGCAGACCAGTCCGTGGCGCTCGCTCGCAACGTGGATGTACGGGATGGCGGCGAAAGCGTCCAACTCGCTGCCGGGCGTCAAGAGGCCGCTTAACGCGTCGGGATCGGCTTCCGCCAGCAGCTGCAGCATGCACTTGTGGCGCTGTTCCAGCTGGCCGTCGAGGTCCGTGTTGTTGCTGCGGAATCGGAAACCGATTTCCGACAAGTATTGGCGATGGGCCGGATTTAGCGCTTTGCGCGTAATCAGCGTATCTTCCGGCCGGCAAAAAGCAAACAGCAACTCGTCCATCATCGAGACGATGCGCAGGTTCTCCGGGTCGGCCAGCCCCGGAAGCTTGGCCAGCTCCGGGTCGCGCCAAAATTGCTCGGCGTCGAACGTGCCGCAGTGGAGCAGCCCGGTCGCTTGCTCGGTCATGAATTTACGCTCTCGCTGAAAGCCGGATTGTTTTGGCGGATGTACGCGCAAAAATGGTCGATGGAGTCGAGGTGATTCATGTCAAATTCGTCAAAATCGATTTGTACGCCAAACTCGTCTTCCACCTGCAAAATAAAATGAACGATTTGCAAGGATTCCATCCCCGATTCGTGCAGGATGCTGGACGCGCCGGTCAGTTTGTGGACGAGCCCGGGGTCCTTTTTGATGTCGCTGATCATTTGAATAATTCTTTCTTCCATCAATCTCACTCCTTTTATGTGGGTGTGGCAAGTCCAATCCTCATCTATGGGAACTAACATGGACTTCGGGCGAAAGCGGCGCAAAGTTGTAGGCGTGCAGGCTGCCGTCATATACGAGAAGCTCTTTGTTCAAATAGCCGTGCGCGCCGCTGGCGTAGGACGGGATGACCAGCCGGCGGGTGAAGACGTTGCGCACGAAGAGTTCGGGATCGCTGGCTGCGGTGATAAGCAGCTTGTTGTTCGGATGCAGCGGGTTCGGCTGAATGAACTGAACCAGATAAGGCGCCTGGCGGCTTTGCGTGTCCCATCTGCATCCGTCAACGGTCAACTGGACCCTCAGCTTGCTGCGCACGGCCGCGAGCCAGGCGTGATCGTCCGGGTCGCAAGCGAAGACGATGAGATTGCAGCCGGCCGCCTCGTCGGGCGACAGCTCGTCGGCGCCAACGATCGGGTAGCTGACATAAACATCGGGGTCCCACGAAGCCGTGTGCGGACGGGCATATTGATCGGCAGCCTGGCGCAGCAAGCGCTCCTCTTCCCCGGAGCGAAAGCGGCTGGGCAACACGATGAGCACAGGCTTCATGTAGATGTCAAGCAACCCCATGCTCAAAGGCTCGCCGGCTTCGCGCGGCCAAGGTCCGTCGCGCTCGCGGCGAAAGCGGCCGTCAGCACGTCGACGCAGCACGATTCGTTTCGTCTTTGGCGCAAATGTGCCGGCCGTTTCTCCGTTTACGGTGATTTCAAACCGCATCCCGCTGCTGCGCAGGTGCTCCGGCACAGATAAAACGATTTCCTCAACGTGCAACATGCGCAGCTCCAGCCGGGCCTGGCCGACGATGGCCGCTTCCGCCTGCGCGAAAGCGCAGCCGGGCGTCAAGCGGGTCAGCTCCAGCCAGTAGCTCTGCCGGTGATGCGGTTTGTCCGTACGGTAAAATAGCTCGGGCGGCTCTTGCGGCGCCCTGTGGGCCAGCAGCCAGTTGACGGCTGACGGATGATGATGGAAATATAAGGTGTCCCAATGCCCGGAGCCGGGCTCAAGCATCGATGTATAGGTGCAGCCGGCCAGCGCCGCCGTTGGCGCGGCAAACGCGGAGGCCAGCAAAAAATCGCGTGCTCCGCAGACGTTCAGCACGGCGACATGCCGCAAGTTGCCCAGCTTGTCGCTCGCCGCTCCGCCGCCGTAAACGGCGATGGACGCAAAGCGGTGCGGGTACGCCTGGGCCATCGCCCACGCGGCGTAGCCGCCGTTCGAGTAGCCGGAGAGGCTTGATCCGGCTTGGATCGATCTGAAAGCGCGTGCATACGTGCTCGAGCGCTTCGAGAAACGCGGCTTCGCCGATATAGCTGCCAAGCGTGACGCCCCGGCAGGAAACCGTTGCGACGATGGCGTCTTCGGCCAGCTGGCCGCGAAACCGCTCGGCGAGCGCAGCGCCGTCCAACTCGTGGCGGCCGACCGACAGCAGCACGACGAGCGGGTAGCGCCGCTGCGGCTCGGCGCCGTAGCGCTCGGGCAGCAGCACGCTGTAGCGTTCGGTCTGCCGGTCAAGCGCCGAGCGGAAAAACACGTCGCCGCCGCCGCGTTGCTCCAGCGTCCGCTGGAAGCCGATGCCGCGCTCGGCATTGGCAAGCGCGCCATCCAGCCAACAGCGAACGGCGGCCAACTGCCGCAGCTGCTCGTCGCTTATGCCGGCGGCTTCGTGCGCGCACAGCGCTTCGGCATGCTGCCGCAGCATGTCGAGCTGCCAGCGGTCGTCGCCGGACAGCCGGCCGGCGTCCAGCAACGCGTTGAGCCGCGCGTCGACAGCGTCCAGCCAACGCCTCGGCGAACGCGCCAGCACGAGCGCGTCGGCTGCATGTTCGCCGCCGTCAAGATCGGCGTACGTCATATGCAGGCGCAAAAGAAACGACCGGTCGTCAGGCAAGGCGGAGATGATGTCGCCGGCAGGTACAGCGATCGTGCGGCCGAATGCGCCGGCGAAGCGGAAGAGCGTCTCTCCCCGCTCGTCCTGCACGGCAACGGCTATCGCTGCATCCGGCGCAAGCCGCGTCCAATCGCACGGCAACAGCTGAAAGCGATGCCGCGTCTCCCCCGCCCGTCCGGCATGCGGCCGCACAACCGCGGCTTTGCCGTTCACCCAGCGGGCCAAATACGGCTCGATCAGCTCCGGGCAGGCGTCGAGGTCGGCGTGCGTATCGCTGATGCGCAGCGAGCGCACCTTCGGCAGCGTGTCCAGCTCGATCACGATCGGGTGCACGCCGGGCGCAAGCCGGCAGTGGAACGGGCCGGAATGATGGTAGACAAGCCGCCCGTCGAGCCAGATTTTGCCGTAAATCTGAAAGGTGCGAAAGCTGACGTCTTGCGCTTCCCGGCAGCGAAGCGCAGCGACGAGAAACAGCCGCTGCCCTTCCCCCAGCGAGAAATCGCTCAGATCAAGTTCGTCCGTATCGGGATCGATCCGCTCAACAAACCGGCGCGGGCAAGCGAACCCTCCTTGCAGCGCGATTGCGTCCGTATCGTCGGGCGCCAGCGGGTCCACCTGAAAAATGTTATGCAATTCCGAATTGAAGATGTCGTTGGTCACGGGATTGGCGACAGGGCCCAGTACGTACGCGGCATGAAGCCGAACAGGCTGACGGTTCAAATCGACGGTTGCATTTTCGAGGCGGGTATACGTATCATTTCCCTCCTTTGTCTCTATGAAAATAGTTGTCATCGCTATACTTTTTTTCATTATAATAGCATTTATTTCAAGATTTCAACAACATTCTCTATTTGTTTTCGAATTGTAACAGAACAGCAATCGGGAAACAGCTGTACGTGTGCCGAACGGTGTCGTTTTTGCCTAAAAGATGGTAAACGGGTGTTGGGCCGGTCGCTTGCAGTCAAAAAGGAAGGCCCTTTCGGACCTTCCCTTCGCTCATCAAGTATGTCTGGCTGTGCGTTCCTTATGCGAGCGGCAGCCGCTTGAAGGCGGATGCCTGATGCGTGTGGGTGAATGCGGCGAATGACGGGACCGGCATCGGCTTGCCGATCAAATACCCTTGGGCAAAATCGCACTGCAGCTGCTGCAAGCTCCGCAGTTGCTCCATATCCTCGACGCCTTCGGCGACCACGGTCAAGCCAAGGCTGTGCGTCATGGCGATGATCGCTTTGACGATCGCGGCGTCGTCGCTGTCCTCGGTCATGTCGCGAATGAACGATTTATCGATTTTGATCGCATGAATCGGCAGCCGCTTGACAAGCGCCAGCGATGAATAGCCGGTGCCGAAATCGTCCAGCGCAACCTGCAAGCCGAGCTTGACCAACTGCTGCAGCTTGTGCTCGCTGCCCTCCATGTCGCCGATCGCCATCGTTTCGGTAATTTCCAGGCACATCCATTCCGGCCCGACGCCGGTTTCCGCCAGCACGCTGCGCACCTCTTCGACGAAATCGGGATGCCGGAACTGCTGGGAGGAAATGTTCACCGACATGACCAGCGGGGCCATGCCCGCCTCCTGCCACGCCTTGACCTGCCGGCAAGCTTCCTGCAGCACCCATGTGCCAATCGGCACGATCAGCCCCATTTCCTCGGCCAGCGGAATGAACTCCATCGGCGGAACGAGTCCCCGCTCCGGCGAATGCCAGCGCAGCAGCGCCTCTGCGCCAAGCAGCCGGCCGCTGTGCAGAGCGATCTGCGGCTGGTAATGCAAGGTCAACTCGCCGCGCTCCAGCGCTTTGCGCAGCCCCGTCTCCAGCGCAAACCGCTTGACGGCCTTCGAGCTGAGCTCGTCGGTGTACATTTGCAGCAGCCCGCCGCCGTTTTCCTTGGCCGTGTACATCGCGATATCCGCGTATTTGACCAGCGCTTCGGCATCGACGGCGTGGTCGGGGTAGAGGCTGGCGCCGATGCTGCCCACGACGCGCAGCTCCTGCTCGCCCAGCACGAACGGCTCGTTCAAGCCGTCCATGATCCGCCCGGCAATCGGCCAGATTTCGCCGGCATCGCGCAATTGCGGCAGCAGCACGATAAATTCGTCCCCGCCCAGCCGGGCCACGGTATCGCCGTCGCGGACGCACGCCCGCAGCTTGTGCGCGATATGCTGCAGCAGTTGATCGCCGAAATGATGGCCCAGCGCATCGTTGATATCCTTGAAGCGGTCAAGGTCGATCAGCAACACGGCCAGCTTGATCAGGGCGCGGTCGGCTTCGGCCATCGCTGCCTCCAGCCGCTTGTGAAAATGCGCCCGGTTCGGCAGCCCGGTCAAGCTGTCGTGCTCGGCGATAAAGCGAATATGCCGAAACAGCGACTCGCGTTCCAAGTGCGTGGCCAGAATCGTATAGCTGTGCCGGCTGATATCGGCGAAGGTGATCAGATTCAGCGGATGGAACGGGCCGACCAGCGCCAAAAATCCCCATTCCAGCTGATCCGAGACCAGCGGATGCACAATGGCGTATTCCCCCCGCCCTTCCCCGGTGTTCACCGGCAAAAAATCGGCCGGCGGAAATTCCTCGACCGAATAACGCGCTCCCAGCTCCGGCAGCGGATCGCCGTGGCGGCTGAACACCTGCTTGACGACAAGCTGCTTGTGTCCGTGGGCGTCCGTGTCCCACAAGGCCATGACGCCGCGATGGCATTCGTTCCAGTACAGCTTGGAAATGTGCATATGCTCGCCGGAGCTCGCCTGCACCAGCCCTTTGATCAAATGGTAATTGTTGGTGAACATTTGGTTCAGCGATTCGCGTTGCTCGGCGATCAGCGCCTCGTACGCTGCGATGCTGGCGGCCGTGCGGGCCGGCGCAAGCGGGCAGCCGCAGGAGCTGCGGAGCGCGAGCCGGCCCGCCAGCCGAAGGATGCGTTCGGTCGGCGCAGCCCCGGCGACCAGCGCCAGCAGCTCGTCAATGGCCCGCTGCGCGAGCTCGGCCACCGGATAGCCGACAGTCGTCAGCGGCGGCTGATGCGTGGCCGCCAACGCGATGTCGTCGAAACCGGTGACGGCGAGCTCGCCGGGCACTTGCCGGCCGCTCTGGCGCAGCGTATCGATGAGCCCGAGCGCGTTCATGTCGGTGCCGGCGGCAACCGCAGTCACCGCCGGCCCCAGCGCGGCGATTCGCTTGGCCGCTTCGGCCCCGCCGGTAAACAGATTGTCCGGCGCGTCGATCACCAGTTCGTCGCGCAGCGGGATGCCCTGTTCGGCCAACGCGTCGCGATAGCCCTCGAACCGCTCGTACAGCTCCGCTTCGCGCAGTTGGCCAACGAAGGCGATGTCGCGATGGCCGTGCGCGATCAAATGACGCACGACGTCTTTCATCCCTTGCCGGTTGTCCATGCGCACTTGGCAAGTCGGCACCTCGCTACGGTAATGCGCCAGGCCCACAACCGGCTTGCCCGAGCGCTTCAGCAGGCGCAGCACGTGATCGGGCACGGTATCGAGCACGATCAGCCAACCGTCCGCGACGGACTGCGAGACCGGATCATGGATCGTATAATCGGGACGATGTTCGATCATCGTATGAACGGCGATCAGTTGGCCGCCTTGTTTCCGCACGGCGTCATGCACGATCTCGATGATTTTTCCGAAATATTCGCCGTCCAGATGAGGCGCCATCACGCCGATGCGGAACCCGTTAGCCATCGCTTTCCCCTGCTTTCTCTCTTCACTATAAAGTATGGATGTCGTTCGCAGAAAATCCGGCATTATGTTCATTCCCCGCGCGACAGGCAATTTCCTGCCTGAATGACGCGAAGACCGCAGTTTGACAACCGGGCGGCTGTACGGGAGGGACAATCGCGGGGGGCATCTATCCAAGCCTTAGAACAGATGCCGTCATATACCAATATTGTCAGGAAAAATTATACCGATGAGGTGATTCACATGTCTTGTCCAAAATGCCCGTCTCGTCAGGTTGTCGATCCTCCAAACGTCGTGTTCCGGGACTACTATCATCCGCAAATCGTCGAAGTTATTCATCCGATTGAAATCGTCAACCGTCACCACTGCGTTCCCGTCCCGTGCCATGTATATACGGTTACGGAACGCGACGAGTTTTGCGATGGCGCCGTTCCCGGCGAAGCCGTCATTCAATCGGTGAAACCGCAAGCCAAAGCTCAAGTCAAAGCCAGGGCCAAAACCCGCCGGTAACGCGTCAAGGGAGCCTTCGCACCGCCAACCGATCAGGCAGGCGTACGAGGCTCCCTCTTTTTTTGGCCACAGCCGCCAAAGGTCGGGTCGTCATGCCGGCGCGTTGGTTGGCCCAACCCGATGCCGGGCCGCCTGCTCGATCACCGCGCGGCGCAAGCGAATTTTGCAGCCAACTTCCTGCTGCCTCCCGCCGTTTCCGCATGGTTTGATTTGTATTTGCCGTTTCGCCGCAACTTGCTTGCCGGATGCCCCCGTTCGTGCGGAGGAATCGGGCTTTTTTTGCATTGCAATTGCCCAAGGGCTCGCATATAATTTAACTAACGCGCGTTCAGCACGGGAGGAGGGAATCATGCGCAGCGAAGATATCGCCAAGCTGGCGGGGGTATCCAGAAGCACGGTTTCTCGCGTCATCAACAACTATCCCGACATTCCCCAGAAAACGCGGGAGAAAGTGCTGAAAATTATCGAGCAATACCATTACGAGCCGAACACGTCCGCTCGCGTCCTGGCCGGCAAAGGCACGAACACGATCGGTTTTTTCGTCGTCAGTCTTGCCGAGCAGCCCAACGTCAACCGGATTTACCAGAACAACTATTTTGCCCCGTTCGTCGACGCGGTCATCGATACGGCGAACGCCGCCGGGTATTACGTGCTTGTGCACACCGTCTACTCCAAGGAGGATTTCGTCAAGGTCAAGCAGGCGTTTTTGCAAAAGCGGATCGACGGCGGCATCATCGTTGGCACGCAGAAAGACATCGACACCGTGCGCGATATCGGCGGGCTTGGCATGCCGCTGGTGCTGATCGATTACGACATCGGCGAAATTATGGAACACCATCTCGACCAGAACCATCTGGCGATCGTCAATTCGAAGGATTATGAAGGCGCTACCGCGGCGATGGAATATTTGATCGGCCTCGGGCATCGCGAGATCGGCTTTATTGCCGGCCGCCCGGCCACCTTCTCGGGCCGTCAGCGCGCCAGAGCTTACGAAGACGCGCTGCAGCGCCATGGATTGCCTGTGGAAGAAGCGTTCCGGCTCAAGGGCGAGTTTTTGAAGCACAACGCTTACGAGGAGGCGATCCGGCTCGTCCGCGGCCAGCGGCTGCCGACGGCGATTTTTTCCGCCAATGACGATATGGCGATCGCGGCGATCGAAGCGCTGAAAGAACACGGCATCCGCGTGCCGGAAGACATGTCCGTCATCGGCTTCGACGACGTGCCCGTCGCTTCGCAAATCGTGCCGAGCTTAAGCTCGGTCCGCCTCCCCATCTATGATATGTCCAAAGAAGCGGTGAACAAAATCGTCGCCATGTGCGAAGCCGGTTTGAACGCTTTTGGCACATCCAGCTTCCCTACGCAGCTGATCGTGCGCGATTCGTGCCGCAGCTTGCCGTAAGCGGGTCCGGCAACAGTGAGGATGCGGCCCCTCACGGGGCTTTCCTAACGCGCGTTAGTCAACGTGCGATATAATCTCTTATTTTCCCATTTTGAAAGGAGACCTTCGCAATGAAATTCGGTTATTTTGATGACGCGAACAAAGAGTATGTCATCAGCACTCCCCGGACGCCTTACCCCTGGATCAACTATTTGGGGAACGAAAAGTTTTTCGGCCTGATCTCGAACACCGCCGGCGGCTACTGCTTCTACCGCGACGCCCGCTTGCGCCGTCTGACCCGCTACCGCTACAACAACGTGCCGATCGACCACGGCGGCCGCTATTTCTACGTGCATGACGCAGGCGATTTCTGGACGCCGGGCTGGATGCCGGTCAAACGCGAGCTTGACACCTATGAGTGCCGTCATGGCTTGGGTTATACGTCGATTACCGGCGAAAGAAACGGCCTGAAAGTCAATCAACTGGCCTTCATTCCTTTGAACTACAACGGCGAAGTGCATCAAGTGACGGTGACAAATACCTCCTCCGCGGCGAAAACGGCCAAGCTGTTCTCTTTCATCGAGTTCTGCTTGTGGAACGCCCATGACGATATGACGAACTTCCAGCGCAACCTGAGCACCGGCGAAGTCGAAGTCAAAGATTCCGTCATTTACCATAAAACTGAATACCGCGAGCGCCGCGACCACTTCTCCTTCTACTCGGTCAACGCTCCGTTGGACGGCTTTGATACGGACCGCGAATCGTTCCTTGGGCTGTACAACGGCTTTGACCATCCGCAAGTCGTCGCAGCTGGCCAATCGGCCAATTCCGTCGCCAGCGGCTGGTCGCCGATCGCGTCGCATTGCCTGAACCTGAACCTTGCTCCGGGCGAATCGAAAACGTTCGTGTTTGTGCTTGGCTATGTGGAAAATCCCGAAGAAGAAAAATGGGAAGCGCTGGACGTGATCAACAAAACGCGGGCGCTGGCCATGATCGAGCAGTTTGCCACGCCGGCCGACGTGCAACGGGCGCTGGACGAGCTCCGCACCTATTGGAACCAGCTGTTGTCCAAATACACGATCGACAGCGCCGACGACAAGCTGAACCGCATGGTCAACATCTGGAATCCGTACCAATGCATGGTGACGTTCAACATGTCGCGGTCCGCGTCGTATTTCGAGTCCGGCATCGGCCGCGGCATGGGCTTCCGCGATTCCAACCAGGATTTGCTTGGCTTTGTGCACCAGATTCCCGAACGGGCCCGCGAGCGGATTATCGACATCGCCTCCACGCAATTCGAGGACGGCAGCGCCTACCACCAATACCAGCCATTGACCAAAAAAGGCAACCATGAAGTTGGCGGCGGCTTCAACGACGATCCGCTTTGGCTCATTCTCGGCACGGCCGCTTACATCAAGGAAACCGGCGATTTCAGCATTTTGGACGAGGAAGTGCCGTTCGACTGCAACCCGGACAAAACCGGCTCGCTGTTCGAGCATTTGACGCGTTCCTTCTATCACGTGATCCACAACCTCGGACCGCACGGCTTGCCGCTGATCGGCCGCGCCGACTGGAACGACTGCCTCAACCTCAACTGCTTCTCCACGGAGCCGGGCGAATCGTTCCAAACGACGCAAAACATCGAAGGCCGCGTCGCCGAATCCGTCTTTATCGCCGGCTTGTTCGTCTTCGTCGGACCGGATTATGTCGAGTTGTGCAAACGCCGCGGTTTGACCGAAGAAGCGGACAAAGCGCAAGCGTATATCGAGCAAATGCGCCAAGTGACGCTGGAGCACGGCTTCGACGACGACTGGTTCCTGCGCGCGTACGACCACTACGGCAGCAAAATCGGCAGCAAGGAAAACGCCGAAGGGCAAATTTTCATCGAACCGCAAGGCTTCTGCGTGATGGCCGGCATCGGCGTCGAGGAAGGCGCGGCCGAGCGGGCGCTGAACGCCGTTCAAGAACGTCTGGAAACGCCGTATGGGATCGTGCTGCAAAACCCGCCGTATTCAAAGTATTATCTGAATCTCGGCGAAATCTCCTCCTACCCGCCGGGTTACAAGGAAAACGCCGGTATTTTCTGCCACAACAACCCGTGGATCATGATTGCCGAAACGGTGCTGGGCCGCGGCGACCGCGCGTTCGAGCTGTACACGAAAATCGCGCCGGCTTACCTCGAGGACATCAGCGAAATTCACCGCATGGAGCCGTACGTCTATGCGCAAATGATCGCCGGCAAAGACGCCGTGCGCCAAGGCGAAGCGAAAAACTCCTGGCTGACCGGCACGGCCGCCTGGAACTTCGTCGCGATTACGCAAGCGATTCTTGGCATTCAGCCGGAATTTGACGGTCTGCGCGTCAATCCATGCATTCCGCAGGACTGGGAAGGCTTTACGATCAGCCGCAGCTATCGCGGAGATACGTACCGCATCCGCGTGTCCAACCCGAATCGCGTGAACAAAGGCGTAGCCAGCGTCACCGTCGACGGCAAGGCGATTGCCGGCAACGTGCTGCCGGTATTCGGCGACGGCGCAACGCATGAAGTGGAAGTTGTGCTTGGCTAGCACGATCGGCCTGATTTTTTATACCTCAATCGTAAAACGGTTTCCGTCTGTGGGCGGGGCCGTTTTTTGGTTCAAAGCGCGCTTCATTCCAAACGTTCGGTCAGCCATTGCTGAAACCTGTACAAATCCGCCCCTTGCGGAACCTGTGCCAGCGTCCCATCTTCCAGCTGCAGCTCGCTCAGCTCGCAAAATACCGGCAGAAGTCCGATGCGCAATTCCCATTCGGTTGTCTCCGCAGCCAACGGCAGTGCTCCTTCATGGGGGTGCCAAGCCTGCAGCGGCAGCGGAATCCGCGCTTCCCCTTGCAGGGATTGTCCCGGTTCAAGCTGCCGGGCCGCCGGAAGCAATTCAAGCATCACAAACGACACCGGCGGTGCCACATACCCGCGGCTTAACACCATACGGTGCGGCTCCTCGGGCGCAGCCAGCCGAATGATGGCCGTTTGCGCTTCGGCAAAACCCTGCTCAGCTGCAAAAACGATGACCCGATCCAGCACGTACACAGCAGAGGCTCCTTCGTTGCTCACTGTATAGTGTACCTGAATCTGTCCGTCTGCCTGCTGCAGTTTCCCGTTCAGCTGTACATGTTGGACGATTTCCTCGGCTTCCGCCTTCCTTTTGTTGATTTGTTCGATTCGGGCCATAAGGTCCATCCAACTTCCTCCTGACGTTGTTATCGATACGATTTGCGATGTTTATATTTGTCTTCTTCCGTTTGGTTTCCGTTGGCCAATTGACGATGATATTCCCGATACCTGTTTTCGCTCATGCGCTCGCCGGCATGCCAGCCTATGCCCACGGTTGCGTGTTCTTCTTCCACCACGCCGACGTCCTGGTTCTCAATGGTCGTATCTACAGGTGACGACACGTTGACGGACGGGTGGGCAAATATCGTATCAAGGTCGGTGATGACTTTATCTCTTGGCACAATCTTGCCTTGGGACGCATGATACGCATGAACCAGTTCATGAAATAATGCCGTATCGCTTGTCGTATCGAGATTTCCCGATTGCAGAGGCAGCGCTATATCGGTTCCGGCTTTATAAAAGACTTTGCTGCCCGTTCCTGTCCCGTCGCTGTCATTGGTATTGTCACTGGATTGCTGGTGTGCGTCCATGGCCACAGGGCTGTGGCCCAGCGTGACATCGCTTGTCCCCGTTTTCCCTCCGCTGCCGAGGCTGGTCAGCAGTTCGCGGCCAATGGGGGTTTGCAAAATTTTGGCGATATCGTCCAAGGCTTTGCCTTTGAAATCCTCAGCGTCGATTTTACTCATATCGCTGTCGGTGTATGTTTTGGCAATACGATCCCGATCGCGTTTTTGATTTGAAATTTTGACATGGCTGTTGCCTTCACGGATATTGCTGTATAGATCGGAGATTTGCGCAAATTCCTTGTTGGTGACGCGGTTGGGTTCGGCGCTCAGCAGGTCCAGTTCGTCGGTGACGTTGAACATCGATTGCAGCTTCTTTTTGTCGTCCTCCCGATCCAGCAGCCGCTTGCGCTCCGCATTCAACTGTGTTTTCAACTGGACAAACGCTTCCTTGGTGATCGCTTTTTTCTGCGTCTGGTTGATCAACTTTTTGCAGGCCGTATGCCAGTCCTCATCCTTGGTGCCCAAAGCGGGTTTTGTCGCCATAAAAGCTTGATAAGCTTCGTCGACGCGCGTCAAATCATAGGTTTGATTCAATACGGCATCTTGGTATTCCTGATCGGTAATGCCAAAACCGCTGAAGCTGTTTCCGTTGAGCGTGCTTGTGTACAGCGATTCCGTCGGGTCGCCGATACCCAATTTATCTTTGACCAGCGTGGGCATCAAGTTTAACGCTTCCTGATACACCTCGATTTTTAATTGCTGCATCCCCGTCATCTGCTTCTTATGCTCCGAGTTGGTCGAGCCGCACAGTTGGTAAATTTTCAACAGCTTGGGCACTTCTCTGGAGGCCGAACCCGAGGCGGATTCGTATTCGGTGAGCGCTTTGACGATCTCGCCCAGCTTGGATTCCGAGCTGAAAAAACCGGATTTGGGAATCGTCGTATCCTGGTCGAATTGATCTGCGGTGGTGGTCAGCTTGCGCTGCACGACGAGCGCTCCGGCGGTGCTGCCCGCTGCTTCTGCTTCGGACGGCTTGGGTTGGCTTGAAGCAAGCAACGAAGCCGTCAGACGGTTGCCGACTGCCCGTTGCAGCTGCATAATCCCTTGAACGGAGGCCGATTGCTGCTGCAGCCTGTCGGCCAGCGAGCTATTCGGGGCGGGTTGCTGCCACGGCTGTGCCGGCTCGCGGTCGCTTGCCTGGATCTTCGATTCAACGCCGGCATCGGTCGTTCGGGGGGCTTCTTTTTTTTGGATTTTGGAAATTTTCGGGGCATGCGTTTTCATCGTTGGACCTCCACATGCATCGCTTGGGCTAGGATATGTTTCAAGATCAGGCTTAAAAATGAAATTTTTGCCAAGTGCTATTTAAGTATGTCACAAATAATCCAATTTTGAAATACCATTTATGCGGGTTGCCGGGCCTATAGAAATGCGAACATATGTATGGTATGATGGGGTAGCGAACATTAGTTCTTGTTCCGAAGCGTGTTGACCATGATTTGGAGGCAGGTGAATCCATTGAAAAGCAAACGATCGATTCGTTACGAGACGCTTTCGTGCAAAACGATACTGAATGAAGTGAAAGCTCCATCCATGCCTTTTGCGCGTTCGCTGAATCCGTACCGCGGCTGCCAGCACGGTTGCAGCTTTTGTTATGCCCGTTCGACGCATTCCTTTCTCGGGCTGGAAACCGACGATACGTTTCAGAATCATATCCGCATCAAGGAAAACGCAGCCGCAGTGCTGGAGCGCCAACTGCGGGCGATGGCCCGCTCGCGCCGCGGGCTGGCCGCGGCCGGCACGGTGGCGATCGGCACGGCGACCGATCCTTATCAGCCGATTGAAGGCACATGGCGGTTGACGCGGCAATGTCTGGAGGTGCTGCAAGCGTATGGCGTGCCGTTCAGCATCACGACCCGCTCTCCGCTTATTTTGCGCGATCTCGACATCCTGCGCCAATCGCCGGGCAGCTCGGTCAACATCAGCATCCATACGCTGCAAACCGGGCTTTGGTCGCGGATGGAGCCTTCGACGCCCCCGCCGGACAAGCGTTTGGCGACCGTGCGCGAGCTGGCGGAAAACGGTGTGCGCGTCGGCGTCTTCATGGCGCCGATCCTGCCGTATTTGTCGGACGGCGACGACGATGTGCGCGCGGTGATCGAGCAAGCGGCCCGGCATCGGGCGAGCTTTGTCGTGCCGTCTTTTTTGCGGCTGAGCACCGCGGCGGTCAAAGTATGGTTTTTTCAGACGCTGCAGGAAGCGTATCCGCATCTGGTGCAGGCTTATGCCGATTTGTACGCCGGAGGCTCCGGTTCGCTGCCCCCCGCTTATAGGGAGCGGCGGATGCCGTTCATTCGCGCTGAACTGGCGCGGCATGGCTTTGATGCGGAGCCTGCGGCGCGGCGAACGCCGTCTGCCGCACGGCCGCCAGCTGCTGGAGACGAAGCCGCAGACGAAGCGGCTGATGGACAGCCGGTTCAGCTTTCGTTTTTGTTCTGAACGTGAAGAGACAGCGCCATCACCGCATGAGCCAGGCATGTGGCTGGCGTGACGAGTGATTGGCCTGTCCCTTGTTCCATTGACTCTGCGGCGCCGCTCATGGATAATTGTGCGGCGATGATCTGCTTGCCCGGTTCCGCTTTGCGCAACTGCTTTATGTACCGGGTTACAACAGCGATATATTCCCGTTTCCGACCTGACATCAGCAAATCGAAGGAATCGGGGATGATGCGGGTTTCAAGCGATGTTAAACATGCGTTTCGCTGCTTGGCATAAGTGTGCAACCTGTCCATTGTACCGGCAACCGTGGCCGGATTGGTGAATACAAGCAGCTGCGGCCCTGTTATGGAGCAAATATGCCCGAACAGCGGTTCGTCAATTTTCAGCACAGGCACTGGAACATCCATGCCGCTTTGCTCCAAAAGCGCTACATATTGCGTGCAAGTAATCAGCAGTGCATCGGCTTGGGTTTCGAAAGATGAATCCTCCCTTGGCCAAGCTGGTCTGTGAACAAACCCTATAACTACATTAGGGGCGGGCAGGGCTGCAAGCTTTGCAGAGGGTCAGCCCGGCTGCATGCTGCGCAGCCGTTCTTCATACAGCCGGTAGTTGTCTTCATCAAAACAAACGAACGTAACGCGCCGCACGTGCTGCAAGGGTTCGGCGGCTTCCAGCACGCTTTGCACAGCGATTTGCGCCGCCAGCGGTTTGGGGAAGCGGTAAATGCCCGTGCTGATATTCGGAAAAGCGATGCTGGTCAACTGCCGCTGCTCAGCCAGCAGCAGCGATTGGCGGTAGCAACTGCCGAGCAGTCCGGTTTCATTGCGCTCTTCCCCGCTCCATACGGGTCCGACGGTATGGATGACAGCGCGGCACGGCAGATTGCCTGCCGTGGTCACAACCGCTTCACCGACCGCACAGCCGCCCTGAGCGCTGCGGATTTGTTGGCACGCTTCAAGAATGGCTTTGCCGCCTGCGCGGTGGATCGCTCCGTCCACGCCTCCGCCGCCCAGCAAGCTGGTGTTGGCGGCATTGACGATCGCGTCGACGCGCTGTTTGGTGATATCGCCGCGAACGAGGCCGATTTGCAAATGTCCTTTGTTCCAAACTTGTGTTTCCATGGCGCTCTCCCTTGTTCGTCTATGATCCGGTCCGCTTTACTCCGGTTTGTAACCGCCGTAAGCGCGATAGATGGCTTGCAGCTCTGCGGCGGCAATGACCTTTGGCGTACCCGCGGCCTTGGCGAGCAAATAAATTTTGGCGGTTTCCTCCAGCACGGCTGCGCACTGGAGCGCCGAAGGCAGGTCTTTGCCCAAAGCGACAGCGCCGTGGTTGCACAGCAACACGGCGTTCATCGAGCCGCATGCGGCGACGGCCGCCTCGGCGAGCTGCGTCGTGCCGAATGTGACATAAGGCGCCACCGGCACGGCGCCGCCGAGGATATGCACCGCTTCGGCCAAAATCGCGGGAATCGCTTCGCCCAGCACAGCCGCCGCCGTCGCATACGGCGAATGCGTATGAATGACAGCGCCCACGTCAGGGCGGCTGCGATAAAACAGCGTATGCAAGGCCCATTCGCTCGACGGTTTGCGGTGTCCCCAAACCCGCTCGCCATCGGCGTTAATGCCAACGACATCTTCGGCCGTCATCGATAAATACGAGGTGGCGCTGGGCGTAATCGCAAACGTCGAAGCATCGACGCGCACGCTGACATTGCCGTTCGTTCCGGTTGTCAGCCCCGCCTCATACATATGGCGGGCCGTTTGAACCACTTCCTGTTGTTGCCGCAAGCTTGGCTCCCCCCAAGATTCAAGTTACTACCTTTATGTTATGCCTTTATGGCGATCATTTACTTCATTGATGATTAATGCCATTAATTATTGATAATCGCTTGTTTGACCCGTTCAATGCCTGCCCACATATCGCCTTCCCGATCAAAAATAATCGAAATCGGCACATCGCAGTTCAACTGGCGCAACACGGCCAACATGCGTGCGAAATCTGCGGTATCGAGGTTCCCGTTGTCGTCGTATGCCGGTTTGGCGTGAATCGAATGGGCAAGCGGCGTGCCGTAAGCAATCCCTGCCAGCTTCTCTTCGCTGCGCAAGTTGCCGAAATCGACGATAGTGTGGAAGCCAGGGCCGACTGTTTGCATCACCTGGGTCCAACTGTCAACCGTCGAGGTCAGCTGGCGGAAATTTTCCGTCACAATCTCCACGCCCAGCGGAGCTGCTGCCTGTTGCAGTTGGCGCAGCGCTTCGCCGCAGCGGGCATAAGCCGCCGCGTCTTCGGGTGGCTGCTCGCCGGCCACGATGCGTACGGCGCTTGCGCCCGACTTGGCGGCAATTTCAACCCATTGCGTCAAATAGTCGATGTCGGAAGCGCGGCGCTCCTCGTCGGGAGAGGAAATATCGCCGTAGTCGACGAGCAGCGTATGGAACACGACGTCTGCGGCGGCAAACGCTTGCTTTAATTCGCTCAAATATTCGTTTGCGGTGGAGGGGAAATGAAAATGACACAACTCCAAATAGCGCAGACCACGCCGCGCCGCTTCCTGCGGCAAAGCGAGCAGTTCAAGTTCCTGCGGCTGCTCTTGAATATGCGTATCCTGGCGTTTTGTCTCGGTATTCCAATACGTCCAGCGCAGCGGGCCGAGGCAGCGGTGCAGGCTCCAACTGCTGATCGATAAACGGTTGGCTAACATGAAAGATCCTCCGGTATTCAAAGTAATGGATCGGGACAGCAGCTTACTTGTGTGTCCGCCAATCCAGCTTGCTTGTATTAAGCAGGTGTTCAAAATCGTTCTCCAGCCGCTTTTCTTCGGCTTTGCGGGCCGTTTCGGCCAGCTTGCGGCTTTCTTCCTTGCGGCTGGCTTCCTCCGCTTTCCATGCAGCCGCCTGAGCGTTCAGCTTGGCCGCTACCTCGGGGCGCAGCAACTCCTTCAAGCTGGCTCCGGCCGGCTCGGCAGCGGCGTTTGTTGTGGCGGGCGGCGGTGTGTGCGCTTTTTTCTTGGCCATGAGGTTCACTCCCCTTCTGAGATGATTGGTTGCAGGTATCGGCCTGAATGATTGGTTCAGCTCACCCATAGCGGCTTGAGCGGCGTCGATGGCCGCTTCCCACCGCAGCTTCATCCGTTCTCGCGTAAGGGCGTCGGCCAGCTTTTCCTGATGAAAGCTTAACGTAGTTTTGCCTGCGGCAGCCGCCAGCAAGCGAATTTGCACCGTCGAAGGCGCGGGCCAGCCTGGCGGCTGCCACGTGAATCGCAGCTGCTCCAGCGGTTTGATCACGCGCAGCTCCCCTTGCGCGCCTTCCGCAGTTTCATAACGCAAACCGCTTTCCAGCGGCAGCGCATCAAGCTCGCCAAGCCAATGCGCAAGCCCTTGCCGGGAAAGCAGCCATGTCCACAACTGCTCGCGCGATGCTGGCAACGTCCGTCTGACGCCAATTTGAAAGCCGGCCGCAGCCATCTGGCCAATGATTCGTTCCGTCATCGGTGACAACCTCCGATCCGCTGAGCGGTATTTAGTCCCAAGGCTGCTGCACGCTCAAAAAGCCGGCGAATTTCCTGCTCTCCGTACGGCGGAGCCGGCGCATTTCGGCGCGCTGCGGGGCGGTTTCATGCAGCTTCTTCTCTTCCTCTGTTTCAGGCAGCACGGCAGGAACGGCGACAGGCTGCTTGTTGTCGTCGAGCGCAACAAACGTTAAAAACGACGTGGCGGCAATCGCCCGCGTTCCGCTGAGCAGATCTTCCTTGATCACCTTGACGAATACTTCCATCGAAGATTTGCCTGTCCATGTGACGAACGATTCCAAACATACCGCATCCGTAGGGCGAATCGGCAGCAGGAAGTCCACGGAGTCCGTAGAAGCAGTCACCACTGAACGGCGGCAATGTTTCGTGGCGGCGATGGAAGCGATATCGTCGATGTAAGCCATCAATTTGCCGCCAAACAGCGTATGATGGTTGTTGACGTCGGGCGGAAATACCCTTGAGGTTTTATAGCAGCGGGATTCGCGTGAATAACGGGATTCCATGGAATATTCTACCCTTTCATCGGAAAAGTGGCGCGGCGTCGACAACCCTTGCCGGCTGTTGACGGTTCGGCAGCAGATTCGCTGCGGGAACGCCGGTTCGGAGCTGGCACCGCGTCCATTGGAGGCGGCGCTGGCCGAAGCCAACCGCAGCGCTCTCTTCGATTATTGTATATGAAGCTGGGGGATATTTGCAAAAAAGGGCTGCGTGCACGGGCTCTCTTGCTGGCGGGGGGTGAAGTTTTTTCACCCTCCCCAGGCCGGCGATTCCGGTTTTATAATAAATCGATGAACCGTGAAGGAGTGAATGCTGATGACACGCGTCCAACAACGACGTTTTACTTGGTGGCTATTCGCAATTGGCAGCGCTTTATTTTTATTGTTTGAGCTGTACCTGCTTCCCCGGGCGACCGCCTCGCTCAACGAATACGGCGGAGCCGGTCCGCTTGATCTGCTGCTTGTCTACGGTCCGCAAAAGGTGAATGACATCTTCACCGCTCTGGGCGAAGCCGGACGCCAGGCCTACCGTACGATCGAGCTGTCGCTCGACCTGCTGTTCCCGCTCAGCTATACCTTATGGTTGGCTTCATGGATGCATCTCGCCTATGGGGGCCGCCGCAGCTATGCATGGCTGCGTTGGGTGGCGTTTGCCCCAATCGTCTGCGATTTGGCGGAAAACGCCGGCATTGTGAGCATGCTTGCGGCATATCCCGAGCCGAGCGCGCTCCTTGTACGCTTCGCAAGCGTATGCACATCGCTGAAATGGTGCGCGTTTGCGTTCGTTGTGGTTGCGCTGCTGGGCGGCAGCATCGCTGCGGCCGTACGCCGGATTCAGCGCCGCGGTCAAGCGCGCAAAGCGGCTTGACGGTGGCTGGAGTCGGCCGGCAGGACCAACCGCTGCCGCAGAGCAAGCGCCACGCGCCGGAGGCGTAGACGGTGCGGAATGCTGCGCGGGCTTTAAGCGCGGATAGCCTGCGCATGCGCAGACTATCACCGGCCCTCGACGGGCCGGGCATACCGTCAAAAAAGGATGAACCCGTGTCAGCAATGTCATTAAGATAAGCTCAAAGACAAAACTAGGAATAAAAATAGAATCTGAAACGGCATGGGGAAAAGTCCTGTGTCGTTTGTTTTTGCTCAATAGCGGAAAAAAAGCGTACAGCAAACAAAGCGAATAAAGTATCCGCTAAAACAATGTTCATGAGAAGAGAATTATGCTACTCTGTAGACGAAGCTTACAGCTGACTT